>Ga0136559_1000053_pt1 | contig 39503 bp, 38 predicted proteins | sample AntRauMeHopE1496_FD_104633 | JGI IMG/M metagenome (GOLD analysis project Ga0136559, IMG submission 104633) | Saline lake microbial communities from Rauer Islands, Antarctica - Metagenome Hop E1 #496 | ecosystem: Environmental > Aquatic > Non-marine Saline and Alkaline > Saline | place... | reverse complement strand
ATTGCCAAATATGTCAAAGAACAGGGAATAGAAAAAGAGTACAAAGTGTTGAAAAAAGATTATCAGTTGAAATTATTTTAATGCCTCGTGGGCTTGCCCCGAGGATTATTTACGTTTTTGTGCACAAAATAACGCAGTGCAATCCTGCTGAGAAAGTTGCGGCTTTTCTTCCTGTAGCACAAAAAGAGTTTCCAATTCAACTTGGTTAAATTCTTCTACTTCTAAAATCTTTGTGTTTATATACATTTCCAGTTGCTTTTATTGGCTGTCATGAAGCTCATACAGAACAAATGACGTGGTATGAAACATTAATTTCAAATTAAAAAACTGAGGTAAAATATCCAGTTTTATCAAGTCAATTAGTATGTTGACATCATTAACAACAAGTATCATAGTGCAAAAAATTCATCTCTAAAAACAGCCAATTTTACATTGGCCAAATTAGCGGCTTTACTCATGCTTATTACATCTTCTGCTGCAGCACGGTTCAGTAACTGCTTAAATCTGTTGGACTGTTCCTTACCCAAATAACTTCCCAAGTTTATTTCTTTCTTTCTGTTTATATCTGCATTAATCCATTTTCTAAACCCAATATAACGTTGTTCATTAACAATTTCTAAATCTTTAGCACGGTGCATAGTAGCTTGTATAGATATGCCATAGGTTTCTTTTATGGCAATAAGTTCTGCTTTACTTATTTTGTTTCTGTGCTCTCCTAGCTCTTTTAAGAAAGTTTCTCTTGGCATTAACATGGCACCAGCAAAGCGGTGGCAAAGATTTTCAATCTCTTTAGCAGATAAGCTTTTTTTGAAATTCAAAACCAAATGACCAAGTTCATGCAAGGCGGTAAAACGTTTGCGCTCTATGCTAAAGCTTTTATTTACAACAATTATAGGTATTTGATCATTGGCCCAACCAGAAAAACCATCAAAACAGTCATCCTCATCGACTTCAATAACTTTAATTTCTTTATCTTCTAAAAGCTCAATTACGTTGGGTAAAGCGTTTATACCAAGTTGCCAAGCGCTTAATAATTTGTTTACAGCATTTTCTACGTCATTACCTCTTTCTATGACAAGATCTCCAATTGGGTTTTTAAACTTATAGGAGAGGTTTAAAAACTCTTCTAATTGGATATACCTCGATATGCTATCGGTCATCATTTCTTTTATTGCCTTTTCTCTTTTTACGGACAGTCTACTTTTCTTTCTGAATTCAATAGTGTTGATTTCTACATTGTAAGGCATGAAAAAGTAATTTACTTTCACGTTAAGTGCTTTAGCTAGTTGAATCATCACCTTACTATCTGGCATCATTTGAGCTTTCTCATATTTTAAAATAGCATTATAACTAACCAGTCCATTCATTTTATCAGACAATTTTCTTAGTGAGAATCCCGCTAGAGTCCTCGCAGATTTTATTCGTCTTGCTACAGTAGTTTTCATAGTTATTTAGTTATGTTGACAAAATTAAATAATATACTGTTTTTGTCAACCACAATAAGTGTTAAATCTACTCTTTCATTCAAGGCTTAGAACTTTTCAAAATTATCTAAAATCTGTTTCTGTAATGCATTCCCTTTTTCAAACTGTGTTTGTAATTGTGCTTTTAGGCTTTCCATCTTATGTTCAAAGGGGATACCATCATCTTCCACTGCTTCTGTACCCACATAAATACCTGGGGTAAGTTTGTAGTCTTGTTTGGCGATCTCTTCTAGGTTGGCGGAGTAGGAGAAGCCGGGTTGGTCTATGTAAGTGTCTGCTTCTCGATACAATTCCGCTTTGGCGGAATCACTCGAAGTGACACTGTCTTTAATGTTTCTCCAAGCGTGATAGGTTTCGGTGGCTTTTTGTAAGTCGGCTTCGTCAAAAACACGAAGTTTTCTGCTCTCCATTCTACCGTGTTTAGAGAGGTCTATAAACAAGACTTCGTTATCTCTCTTGCGGTGTTTTCCATCCTTACCATCTCTATTTTTACTCAATATAAAAATACAGGCAGGAATACCTGTGGTAAGGAAGAGCTTGTCTGGTAAGCGCACAATACAATCTACCATGCTATGATCTACCATGTGCTGGCGTACATTTTTTTCACCTTTGGTGTTGGAAGTCATCGCGCCATTTGCCATCACTACAGCTGCGGTGCCGGTATCGCTTAGATGGTTCCAAAAAGTTTGCATCCACATATAGTTGGCGTTGCCGTCTGTAGTAAATTCTTCTTTGGTACCAAATAGTCTGGGGTCATTTTCTGGTAAGTCTTCAGGATGCCATTGGCTAACGTTAAACGGCGGATTTACGATAATAAAATCTGCTTCGAGATCTGGAAATTTATCTTGCAATAAAGAATCTCCTAAACGGACATCGAAAGATAAATCGCGTAAAGCCAAATTCATTTTACAAAGCCTCAACGTACCATCATAACGCTCTTGGCCATAAATTGAAATGTTCTTTTTATCGCCACCATGGGCTTGTAAAAACTTTAGAGACTGGATAAACATACCACCAGAGCCGCAGGCATTATCAAAGATTTTACCTTGGTAAGGCTCTATCATTTCTACTAGTAAACGCACAATACTGCTTGGTGTAAAGAATTGGCCTGCGCCAGAGCCTTCTGCAATGGCAAATTTGCCGATGTAGTATTCATAAACACGCCCCAAAATATCACTGCCAGGATTTTCCTTTTCAGAAAGTTTTGGGTTAGCCAAAAGGTTTATGAGTCCTGCCACTTGCTTTGGTGTGAGTTGGCTCTTTACAAAGATTCGAGGTAATATCCCTTTAAGTTCTGGTCTAAATTCTGCTAGAGTATCATCGAGCAGGTCGAACGCATTATCTACTAAAACTTTGATGTTATCTTGCTCTGCATTGTCTTGAAGATATTGCCAAGTGGCTTCCTTTGGGATGATGTAGGTGTTTTTGGAAAGGTACTCATCTGGATCTTCTAGAACATAGTTTTGTTCTTCGGTATCATTGGTATAGTAGTCAGATCCTTTATCATTTAGAGCTTGAAAAAGTTCTTCTTTTCTGACCTCATATTTTTCAGAGATATGCTTCAAAAAAATAAGGGGTAGGATATAGTCTTTATATTGATTCTCTGCTACGGCACCACGGAGTTCGTTAGCTGCTTTCCAGAGTTCTTGTTCAAAATTGATATCGGCTTTAGTTTGATTTTTGGGCATTAATCTTTTAGGATTTATTAATGTTTAGGTAAATATATATAAAAGTGCGGAGGTGTTTGATGATAAGTAATTTATATAAGGGATGAATCAATTCCTAGGCTGAGTTTAGTTTCCCTTAAAATTTAGGGATGCCATGGATTTTTCTTCAGCCAGTTTGGAATAATCCTTAAATTATTCAATTCAGGAAGAGGTGTTGAGGTAAGATAAAGAATTTATCAAGCGGAAATTAGCATGTAAATTGTATATTTCTAATTGAAATGTTCTCGATACAAAATTTCTGAAAAAGAAATTTCACTCGAACTGACAGCACGTTTATCTGTTTTAGTTTTCTTGCTGTCACATCGGGTGCCACGTAGTTTCTACCTCGGTACTTTGTTGGTATTTCGTTTAATTCAGTATGTTTTAGTAACTATTCCGAAAACCATTTTAGGTCATCGAACTGTTTTTTTTCATTTTCATCGTCAAATCCGAGTATTTGATGTTTTCCATCCCAAAGTCAATTCGGATGTGGAAGAGATATTGGATAAGGTAGAGTATGAGGAGTTGGAGGTTTGAATGAGGTGGAATGAATTAAAGTATTATCAAAGTAACGGATTTGCAACGGATTTTGCTATCGTCTAGTATTTTAAATAAAGCCTTTGATTTACCGCTGAAAAAAAATATTTCAGTTATTATTTCCGTCAAATATTAATAATATTATTTCTTCTGCATCTTTAGCACCAATCGGATGAGTGGTGTCTTGGTTAAGTTAGGTTACAAAATCAGACTGTGTTGATTTAGTCCGACAGGATTTTCGTCAAAATCATTATGCACTTTTAACCAATTAATTGTAAATGTTGGTAGGAAACGTATGGTGTCAAAAATATTTTATAATGTAAATTATAATTTACAAAATAAGCTATATTTGTAAAATGTATTTTGTGTTATGACAAAAAAGAAAATGTTGATATTACCAAAAGCAAGAAGACTTCTTGATGAAATGGGTGAGAATATTAAGCTTGCACGCTTGAGAAGAAAACTCAGTGCTGAACAAGTAGCTGAACGTGCAAATATGAGCAGGCCAACTTTGTCGGCAATTGAGAAAGGCAAGCCAACGGTGAGTATGGGTTCGTATTTTTTGGTTTTACAAGTGTTGGGGTTAGAAAAAGACTTTCTCTTACTTGCTAAGGATGACGAATTAGGAAGGAAATTACAAGATGCCAGCATTAGTACAAATGAGAGAGCACCTAAACGAAGAGATGAAAATGGCAAAGCAAAATAGCAAAAAATCTATAAGTGTATATGCAGATTGGTCAGGAATGAAAAAACCTTCACTTATGGGGACGTTACATTCTGAAAGATTAAAAGGGAAAGAGGTTTTTTCTTTCGAATACATTGATGATTGGTTGCAAAGTGGACTAGCTCAATTGTTAGATCCTAGCTTGCAGTTGTATTCAGGACTACATTATCTAAACGCGGATCAAGATAATTTTGGAATATTTCTAGATTCCTCTCCAGATCGTTGGGGCAGAATTCTAATGCGTAGGAGAGAAGCTGCTCTTGCTAGAATTGATGAAAGAGAGGAAGAAAAATTATTTGAAACCGATTATCTACTCGGAGTTTATGATGGTCACAGAATGGGAGCATTAAGGTTTAAATTAGAAGAAGATGGTCCATTTTTAAATGATAATAAAAATATGGCAACTCCACCATGGGCCTCGTTAAGAGAGCTAGAACAGATAAGCTTAAGGTTAGAGGATGATAATGTTATTGATGATCCAGAATATTTGAAATGGTTAAGTATGCTTATAGCTCCTGGAGCTTCTTTGGGTGGAGCAAGGCCTAAAGCTAGCATTGTAGATAATGATGGAGGCTTGTGGATTGCAAAGTTTCCAAGTAGAAACGACCAAGGAGATAGTGGAGGATGGGAGATTGTAACTTATGAATTAGCCATTTTAGCAGGAATTAATATGGCAGAATCTAAAGCACAAAAGTTCTCTTCTGAATATTATACTTTTCTCACTAAACGATTTGACCGAGGGAATGATGGGCAGCGACTACATTTTGCCTCTGCTATGACAATGCTCGGATATAGTGACGGCCAGGACCATTCAGATGGGGCCAGTTATCTTGAACTTGTTGATTTTATACAAAATAATGGGGCCAATGTGGAACAGGACTTGGAACAACTTTGGAGAAGAATCGTCTTTAGCATTTGTGTTACAAATACAGATGACCATCTTCGAAATCACGGGTTTTTGCTAACTAATGAGGGGTGGGTATTATCGCCAGCATATGATATTAACCCAGTGGAGACTGGTACGGGATTAAAACTGAATATCTCTGATGAGGATAATTCTTTAGATTTAAATCTTGCAATGGAAGTATCTGAGTTTTTTAGATTATCAGAAAAAAGAGCAGCTGAAATAAAAGAGGAAATAGTGAATGCTGTTTCAGGTTGGAAGGAAATGGCAATAAAATATGGAATATCACGTGTTGAACAAGAATTGAAAGCTGTTGCTTTTAAAGCCACCTAAAGTTAATACGTAAAGGAATTAAATCAAATATTTTGTATGTCAAGGTATAGATAAATCTATAAGCCTAGATGAATGCTCTCAAAAAATAATGAAGTACAGTTCTGTTTTCTACCTCGGTACTTTGTTGGTATTTCGTTATTCTTTTAATTCACAATTCCAATTGATAGAAGTCCAATAGAAATAAACTCTAGTTGAAAGGTTTTGCAACTAGGACAATAATTTCCTTTGGAGTTTAGCTCTAAATCGAAATTTTGAAATCCATGATCTTTTTGATTATCTCCCTTAAGTTTATCATCTGAATAGAAGTAATATTTTGAATGCTCTTCTACCTTTTTATAATTTGGATTTTTAAACTTTCCTGTTTTAATTTCGATAGCAGGAACAGGACTGTAAATTGTAAAGTTCATCATGCCGCCACCAAAATCAAATTTTTTGGTAAAATCACAGTTTTCGCAGTTTGCTTTTATAGTTTCCCCCATTGTTTAAACTTTTTTTATAATGTATAGATTTTTAATGACTTAAAATTTAAGTATCTAAGGTATCAAATTTGAAAAAACCAAGTTTCAAAAAATCCGCATTTAATGAAGATGTCATCATTGTTCACCCATCAGAATCATAATAGGTAGTATTATTATGACCATTGGAGTAAACCGTATTGGTACCACCAAAATAGATTTTGAATTTAAAATTTATGATAACCATACTGTGCGTTTTAGCTTACGAGCTACTTTGTGACATTGATAAATTGCCTTATCTTTAAAATAGTGGTGTAACCAACACACTCTATCCATATGACTTAAAGCAAATTATTATTTATAAGTTTTTAAACATTGTTTCATCCCATTCGTCGATAGATTTTAGCTTATTGTACGTAGTATCACCAATTTTAGTTTTGATGAAAAAGGCGGTTCCTAAAATTTTAAATAGTTTTTCTTCATCTTGATATGTATAACTTTCCAAGGCAGGTATGAATTGAGTGTAGAATACGTTTTTCAATTTTTCAAAACTATCAATTCTGTAAAAGAAATTTTGCCCAAAAGTGTAATCTCTTCCTAATATTAAGTCTATTTTATTGTTTAAGTTTTTGAGTAAAAGGGGTAAATTTATTCTTCAATATATTCAACAGTAATATCATTTGGATTTGGGCTCACATAATTTATTTTAAAAAGGCTTCTAGTTTTGATGTCTAATTTTACTTTATAATTAGGACTTGAGTCAGCAATAGCTAAGATGAAAACGTTATCTGGCACAAAAAATGTTTCTTTGGATTTTCCTAAAACAATTTTTTGAGCATCAATCTCTCCATTTCTATGTTTTATATCCAATAAAGGGTAAACGTCACCAAAGATTTTATGTAAATCCCCTTCATTAAAGTCATCGATAATTAGTACATATTTGTCTAGCAGATTCTTTAAATTATAATTTAATTCAAGGCCATCAAATAGACATTTAAGTGTCTCTATAAATGTAGATCTAGAATATTTTGGTCCAAGATTATATTCAATATTTTTATAAATATTTTCTTCAGTCAATTCTGTATAATCAGCGCCGTATGAATAACATACTGAATTATCAATTATTTTAAATCTAATAGGATCTTTACCCTTAGTTTCTTCTGGTGAATAATATTCTTCTTCGTATTGATTGAAATAATCTTTGAGTTTATCTTTTAATTTTGATAAAAAATCCCCCGCATTTACATCTATATTATTATTAGCAACTCTACAAATTTTCTTAAAAATACCATCAACAATTTTTCCGTCTTCATTAACATCTTCTATGAAATCGGAATAACTTGTATTATTAAACGATGAAAAAAAGATTTTTTCATTTAAAAGATTATTGTATTCGTCAAATATTTTTTTTTCGTTGCTCGCTTTTTTTTCATTGCTAGGTATACTGTCATTTATTATTTCTACGGCTTTCTTTTTAGCAATATTTCTTTTATTAGACCCAACAGGTCCAAGGATTAACTGGTTGACATCAAAGTTAATTCGTTTAAGATTATCAAGGTAGAAGTCTATGAAATGATGAAATGCTTCTACTCCTTTAAAAGCAGAAGTAGTACGCTCTCTAACTCTCAAAAGATTTTCCTCATTAAATTCAAATTGTTCTATTTTTTTTTGTGCATTGCTTCCGTATGACCTAACAAGAGCCCTCAAATATAAATTTTCATTCATCATACTGAGATAAGCTCCAAGTGTTCTATCATTACTACTTCTATAATAAAAGAATACCCTTTTAAATTTTTCTATGAGATAAAAGTATGTTTTATCATCCATAAGTTTCGCTAAACGTTCTCTTTCAAAGTTTGTCATATGAGTTTTGATTGTCATCTTATTGTATACAGATGTAGCCAATTTTATTTTTAACTATTCAATTTCTTATACTTTCAAGGAGTCTTAAAAAGTTCTTGATATCTTTCGGGAAAACCTAAGTCAAAGCTTGAAGACGACTCTACCTATTTTTTGATTAACCTAAAAACAGGTTTCAAGTTTCTTTCTCTTTTACTAAGAACTTATTCTTGACTAAATTATTTATAATTTTTTTTTTACTCAAAAGAATAAAAATCTTATGTTGATAATCTAAGCAGAATATTTGACTTGTGAGGTAAACTTTTAATAAGTTTCAACCTTAATATCAGAAGCTCTTTGTACTTTTTAACTAAAAAATGAAGTTCAAATCTTGCAAAATCTATCAACTTTCAAATCATTTTTTAGGGAGAGTAAAATTTTCAAATTTCTCTAATTCATATAGCAGACTGTTTGATATTTTTTCAAGCTTCTTTACTAAAAAAGCTTCACAGAAATGTGAGGCTTTTCTTTTATGGGTTGGGTACAACATTTCAATATTTTTCTTACCCTCTTTAATTCGATATGATTTAGTATCAAATACTGATATAATGTATTTTTCAGCTTTGTTTTAATAGAATTTAGTTATAAATCCATTCAGTATACACCCCTTTATTTTCAAAAAACTACATTTCGAGTAAGATAAGCGAGTAGTAATGGCAAACATTTGTTGCTTTGAATTATTGAATTTAGGATTGGTTTCTCCAATGACATACAACGTTCTTGTTTAAGGTTAGTGGCGTGGAGTAGGTGCGAGAACTTGTTGGCTCAACGCTCGTTTTAATACCGCTTAGGTTTCGTTATCATTTGTTTTTCAATGGCTTCCAAATAGGTTCTTATTGAATAGTTTTCGCAATGTCCGCAAGTCGGTGAAAATAAAATTTCCGCATCAGATTTAGGATTGGTGGTAGACCTCAAATAACTGTCAAGGTCACGCATAGCATTATTCAAATAATAATTATCCATATCACCCATCCAGATGTGAATTTTCCCTTGAATTTTCGGCCCAAGTTCCGACCAGTTCTCTTGTACATATTTTAGTAAGTCGTATTTTTCCCAATGTTCTGCAACGGTTGGATCAATAGCTCCAGTAATGGGATCAAATAGGGGCATAGGTAAACCATTTTTGTCTCTTGGACTATATACCGCATTCCATCCTCCCCATTGATTTCGAGAGGTGATATAAGAATTGGTATATCCTTCAACATTTTCCGTCTGAACTTCTTTTTTAATGCTAAACTCAGGTTCTCCCATTGTATTTCTTTTACTCGGCCGTTCTATTGAATTGTCGTTATAAAAGGCATTTTTATTCTCATAGATGTTGATGAGTTGCATTTTGTAGAAGGATACGGGGTCTGCACTGTAAGAAAAACAGCCGCCAAAATCATCAGGGTAGTATAACTGTAATGCTAAAGAAACCCAACCACCTGTTGAACAACCAGCGGTAAAACGAGCATCCGAAGTACCTTCTGTTCTATATGTTTTGTCAATTTCAGGAATAATTTCTTCAATCAATGCGCTGCCATAGGGTCCATTGTTTTCAGAATTAAGCTGTTATGAGTCGCCAAACTGTCCATAACCATCTAGGAATACTGTAATGATTTGTGGAGCTTCTTTCGATGTCCACCAGGTTTGCATGGTTGAATCTTGGACTATTCGATTAACTCGCGTATATCTCGAACCATAACCACCAATACTATAGCAAACAGGATATTTCTTTTTAGGATTATCTGCATAACCTGATGGAAGGAGCACAGCAGCATTAATACTAGTGGATTTATCCCACCATTGAGAGAGCACTTGACTTTCTAGCGTAAATTTCTTTATTAGATCATGCTCAACCAGGGTGGGTTTCTCACCACCTTCATCAAATTCTGCTGAAATTTCTTGAGATTTTTCGTTGGTTAACTTTACTGCTTTAGTAAACATGCTATGCGGATGTTCTGCACGATTTTCTATTTTGGATTCATCCCAGCGAACTTGAAGGTAATAGGTCTTAAACGGAATGTTATTTAATGTCCAATTTGCAGTAGATGTCCAACTGGTATTTGAATCTATTTCCAATATTTCATCTTTTTTCCAATTTTTTACATTGAGACCGAAAACCCAAGTGCTATCTTGATTTGCCGAAAAACTTATGGGCTGTCTGTTGCTTTTTAATGTGATATAAACCATTAATTTACCCGTGCCTTCAAAGGAGTCTTGCATTTCTGGTGCGATGGAAAATTTAAAGGACATCTCTTTTTTATTTTGCCCAAAAGAGGTAAAAAACAAAAAGGAGAACAGCAGAATACATAGTGTTTTAGTCATATTTATTTAAATTAATGATAACACCCCACATAAACCTTTTCAAATCTTTAGTACAGGTTATTTATCTAATATAGGAGTTATTTATTTTCAACTAAATTAGCCCATCTCTATATTTTATCCTTGGGGCTTTCTATTCATCGCTAAATTTTGAGTTTAATGAACAACGGAAATTTTTAAGACCCGTTGGCTGCGCTTTTGAAAACAAGTCTTTTATCGTTGGCAGGAGTTGAAGGATAGTTAAAACAAGCTTTTATTATGTTTCTCTGCCGTTTAAAAACCCGTTGGTCTTACTGTTAGTTATCAAGTTAAAATTTCTTTTAATTCCTACTTAAAGCTACTCCCGATTTTCTGCTAAAGGTGAAATCATAATGTGTGCTCTATGTGTTCCGGGATTCATAAGCCAAGGATGGTTTGAGGCTGTTGGCACTTTTGGCAAACCGGTAGATTCTGATGTAGCCCAAGGCAGATATACCACATAGCGGAGTTGTGCTCCTTCAACTTTTGAGGTTTCAGAGTCATACAGGGTGTTTGCACCAGAGTAGACATGCAAAGTCGATCCAGTAGGTATTTTAAGTTGACCTGATTTCATCTCTGCTTCCCGGGTATCATAGATTTCTTTTCCCGACTTTCCTTCTGCTCTCAAGTCTCTCCCTCTTGCCATAAAGGGTTCGAGGTCTTTGTGATAACATGAAGCACTAAATCCATCCTGATTAGGATTATCTGCAAGCACTATAAATTCATTATCGCCTTCCCTCATCGTCACAAATTCACCTTTCATGTTATATCCAATAACCTTACATCCCGATCTACTTTCTTCGGGAGCGGCCATTAATGCTGTTGCGATTAAAGCCTCATCAGTATCAATAGCCTTTAATTGTTTATCGATACCATTCGATGTGCTTTTTGTTACTGTTTCCGCTGCAGAAGGTTCCTGTAGTGAGGTTTTTGTTTTGTCTGAGCTATTACAGGAAATCAATATTCCTATAAAAACAAATGCTGTAATAATACGTTTCATGCTTTATTAATTTTTTAGAACTGTTATAATATTCGAAATAGTAGATGGTTTGCCTCGTTAATTAAACCTCTAATTCAGCACTAAGATAGCATTGTTTTTTTAAGGCAAATCGTTTTTTATTTCAGGTCCGTTTTCTGTCCTAGTGATTAAAATCCTCACATGAGGTTTTTGAATTTTTGTTGTCTCGCCCCCAAAGGGAGCGAAAATCCTAAGTCAGTTGCTGGTTTAAGAATAACGCCAACATTTAGTTACGATAATTATAGAGAGGCAAAGCGATATTCTGCTGGTAATAAATGTTTAGGGATGTTAGCAGACATGCACTAAAATAATGGCGTTTATAGATACAAAAAAAGCCGCTCTTATTTGGGAGCAGCTTTTCAGTAATTTTATAAATATTATCCTCTTTTATGACTTCTTTTTGAGCCAGAGGAACGAGTTGCGTTTCTATTGGAGCTTGTTCTAGAGCTTCTAGCTTGCGTATTTCTCGACGTAGCCCTTTTCGATTTTACAGCAGTGTTATTTCTGTCTGATGATCTTGTAGTCGCCTTGCTTCCCCTTGGAGTTGTATGGCGAGTTGATCTTGTAACCTCTTCTCTGCTATTGATTCTACTATTACGAGTCACTGCTCTTTCTGTGCGGTTCACTCTGTTACCAACCTTAGCATTTGTGTTTCTATTAGCTCTAGTTGTAGCTGAATGCTTTGTTCTCTTATCACCTGCGTTTAGCGTTGCAGATCTCGATGTGCTTGTATTATTTCTAGCAGTAGCCGAGATACTTCTATCACTTCTATTGTTGACAGCTTCCCTATTTATTCCATTTCTTGAAGAAGATCTTGTACTTGCAGCAGTGGTGTTACGTTCACTCGTTCTGTAAGTGGCAGCGGTACTTCTATTATTATTTCTAGTCACTTGACTTCTTCCGGTAGCAATAGCTTGTCTGTTTCTAGAAACTCTACTGTTTACAGCTACGGCTCTACCACGGGCATCGCGTTGTCCTCTTTCAAAACTTCTATAATTCACCCGGTCATAAGGTCTGTAGAAGTCTCGTCTCACATTTGATCGCGCATAATACCCATTATAATAGGAAGGCGTATTCCAGTAGTTTCTGTGATAAGACCAAGCATAGCGTAGTGGGAAATATGATAATCTGTAGGGCGTAGTGTAAACAATACATCTATTCAACAACGGGACACTATAGTAATTGTGCCATTGTTGGTAAACATAGTTTCTATTATATACATTAATGTATCCGCTATAATAATCGATGACACCAGGTCTACTGTAGAAAACATTCATGTTACCTATATGGGTAATATAACCACCACGGTAGTTTATTAAAACGTCTCCTATCTGGATAACACGACCATAAGAGTCATAGAATACAGGTGTTTCTTCTATCTGTATAACAGCGCCATAAGAATCATACTGAACGAAGCGGTTGTAATTATAACCAGTGTTGAATGACACTTGTAGGTTTCCAGTGTTTACATTAAGATTGGTGCCATTTCTACCTTGCAAATAGTTAAAATCAAATTGACCATCAGGAAATACAGCAAACTCGATTCCATTTTGATTAAAAATAAAGTTATTGGTATAATTACGGTAGCGGCTGTTATTTTCTGCATTCGAAAAACCAATTCCAAACAGAAAAACGAGTGTAAGAGTTAATAGCTTTTTCATAATTATAGGTATTAGTATCAGCACTTCTTTGTACTGATACTAATACCTAATCAACCAGCATGCCAAACCACAAAAAGCTTATGTAACATGCGATAGTACCTGTGTTTTTAATAGGGTAAAAGTCTTTAAATCAGGTATTTAATTTTATTTACTCGAAACAGTATTTTTTTTAAATAGCTGTACTCTCAGGAATTTTAACTTCTGTAGACCTATTCTTTTTTGCCTCCAAACGAAAGGTTGCGTCTAGTTGTCCAACAAAAAATATCTATTTGCATCTAACTACCAAAAAATAAAAATGAATTTTTCTAAAAAACAAAGCGACCAGTAATAAAGGAACTTAGGCCTGTTATCCTTCATACACAGTAGCAAGTGTGTTTTCTGCAAAGTCTTTACTGCAGTTCTTGCCGTAGCAGTATATTAAGCGCCAGCTAGTAATGAGTTTTCAGTCTTAAATTTCGCAGTTATTTCTGAGCAGTTGTTAGATAAAGTTCCATGTCTAAAACTTTATAAAGTTTTCTTAGTTATCATAAGATAAAGCCTCTTGTTTTAGTTCTTCATCCGATTTTTGTTCGTTTAAATTTAGTCTTCGTAAAATTTATAAGTTGAGTGGAATAAAGTATGCTTATAACGATTAGTTGAAGTGTATAAATGAATATCCGTAATATCACCTAAACTTTATATTGAATCCGAATATCGCTTTTCCCCAACCCTAAAGGGTGTCGATATTCTAAAATCTTCAACTAAGTTGGAATTTTTCCACCCTTTAGGGCTGAGGTAATATAAATTCGGGCTCAATAAGTGTAATATTTTTTCATTAGGATAAAAAATGGACATAAAAAAGTGTATTATTATTTAAATGAGGGCGAAATTATAATTTGTATGAAAATAGCGAGGCTAAACTAATTTGATAAACCATAAAAAAAGCCGCTCCTATTTGGGAGCGGCTTTTCAAGAGTAAAAAAACTATTTTATTTCTTTATCATCCGTTTTATCACGATTTTTTGTTCTCCTTCAATGGTGATAATATAAACTCCAGCAGCTAGTTGTGAAATATCAAACTGTTTTTGAGAAGCCATGTCAGAAAGGTTTATGACTTGCACGGTTTTTCCGTTTATATCTTTGATGGTAGCTTGTCGCAAAGCAGAATTATTTTTGTTTAAAAGAGTAACAGCCTCGCCAGCAGGGTTTGGGAACAAAATAATACTGTTATCCATAGACACATCGTCTATAGCTAGTGTAGAGCTTACCAAATCTAGACCTAACAACACGGGATCGTGATCTGAGGCTCTAAAAGCATTTACCTCGTAAATAGGAAGCGCACTAGATTCTCTTTGGAATGAAGCTTCTGATGAATCTTGGATATCATCATTATAATCAAAGAGACTTATTTCGTCTGCATTGATGTGCCAAACCGTTGTTCCAGTGATTTGTTCTGCTAAGTTGTCTGTAGCTAAAGCATAATCTAAATTCCCTAACTGTCCATCGAAGACATACCCATAACCATCTTGTCCTTGATAGTCTGCAATAAGATCGGTAAAGTCATCAGTAGTCCCCTCAATATCATCACTTCCAAGAAGAATATTATCGATGGGATCTTCCTTTTGATAAGAATTCAAATCTCCTATAATTAAGTAATCTGAATCTCCACTATTTGTTGGGTCTGTTGCCAACCAATCTACAAGTGCAGAAGCAGCTTCAGCTCTGGTAAGGTTACAGTTACCTGCACCATCATTTAGATCTTGATCTCCAGAACACGAAGAACCTTTCGATTTTAAGTGATTTACTACTATGGTAAGAATACCTTCTGTAGAAATCTCTTTAAAGGTTTGCGCTAGGGCAGGACGGTTTTTGTTATCATTAAAACGTGGATCTACAGAAGCATCTAGAATAGCATGTGTACCCTCTAAACTCACAGTTGCCGTATTATAAATAAAGGCTACAGCAATTTGGTCTGTGCCTATAACTCCAGCATCCACGGCTACATAAGTAGTTCCACATAGGGTATTGATGCCATTAAGACCATTCAACAAATCGTCAAGAGCAGTGGTGCCATTGTTTTCAATTTCAATAAGGCCAACAATGTCTGCATTCAAACCACAAATAGCGGCAGCAATTTTCTCGCGCTGGCGATTTAATTCTGCTGTTGAATTTGCTCCTCTTTCATTTAAAGTAGTGAAGTAATTTAAGACATTGAAGCTGGCTACTTTTAAGCTTCCTCCTACATCTTCTGGTGAAGCTATTCTTGGATTTGTACTTATAAAGTCGTAAGTAAACGTATCTAAAACGGGTCTAATTCTCCAAGCGTTTGTACCATTTTGACCTGCAAAAGACCAATGCATAATACCCTTAAGATTGCTTATTTGGTCTCCACCACGAATTAAGTTGGTATTGCTGAGTCCTGGGCGAGGCCAAAAATAGGATTCGTCGGTTGGGCCGCTAATAGTGCTGTTTTGAATATTATTGTCATCATCTAAAATAATACGTGAGGATTCTAATTCTTCAATATAAGCCGCATAGCCAGTAACACTTGGTTCATTAGCATCTGTGAATTGCTTTGCTCTATTATTTGCGGTCAGCACTAATTGGCCATAGCGTGCTAGTTGGAAATAATCACTCACTACTAGGTCTGTTGAGTAGGTGATGAGCATGTTTTCTACACTTTCGTAGGTAGCTTCCATGTCTGTACCAGCAGGAGCAGGGAGTGTTAATGTAGCTGGCGTAGGTAACGTGTTCCCATTACTGATAATGCTCACAGCTTCATCCCCAGTAGCCACGATTTGGGTAGACCCAAAGGACTCTACAACATTTCCAGACACTTCCACGCGATCTCCAACAGTGACATCGACAGGGCAAGTCTGGCAAAACACAAATAATCCTTCTGAAGTCATCGGGTCGGCATCAGCATCTGCATCTTCTTCCTGAATAAAGAATCCAGCTAACTGGTTGTCCGCTTGGTAATCTCCAATTACAATAGCATTTACAGTTACATTTGTATTTTCTAATGGACTGGTTCCTGTATTTCCTTGTACTTCGCTGATGAGCACTGTAAGGGGTTCGACTACTCCACAATCGTTCACTAAGCCTGCAGTAGAGGGTGAAGTACACCAGGTGTTATTTAAATCTTCAGAGGTTTCATCATCGCCATTCACGCCGTTTCCAGCCCCAGATATTTCGCTGCCCTCCGTTAGATCTTGTCTTTGGTATGAATCTCCATTACCATGTCCAGAGGCCGACACTACTACTTGATTTGCAAGGGGAGTATCGTTGGCGTAAGTACTCTCTAAGGCATCTGCATCTGGACCATCTATACTAACTCCTGTTTTGTCTACCGCTTCATTAGAATCTCCCCAAAGGATATAATCAAGATCGGTAACGAGATCACTTTCACCATCCCAGTAAAAAAGAATTGCTACTTCACCGCTATTGGTTAAACCACCTTGGTTATTTATAGATCCTGTAAGTCCTTCTAGCATATCTGGGATACCATCTGCGGTTTCACCATCTTCAAAAAGCTCATAGGTTGGAGCAATTCCATAGGTTAAATCATAATCTTCAGAACCGCTAATGGCTATGGTCTGGTATTCTCCTGCAGCAATGGTTGCACCAGTAGGAAAACGAGCCAAAAAGTCTCCGAAGCCTCCGCCGCCAGCGTTGGTTCCCGTAACAATATTATAATAGTAGGTGCTACTTCCTGCAAATGTTGCATCGGTAAGATATATATCTGTTAAGTCTACTGGTGTTGAGTTTGGGTTATAAATTTCTATAAATTCACCAGCAGTAGGAGTAATGGTGACTTCACTCAGCAACAAAGGCAAAACAGTACTAGTTTCTCCTTTGATGCTAATGTTGTCTATTCCAATAGGTTCTGAACCACTTGGTGTACCGCTCCAGCTTAATCGAATGCTAACCGAAGCAGCTGATAATCCATTGAATAGGGAAGAAGTATACGTATCAAAAGCCCCTGTTATTGGATCAGATTTATCCAAAAAGCCTACGGAACTTAAACTGCCATCTGTAAACAATTCTAAGGGATCGTTTAAGTCTGGCACAAAACCTCCATCCAATGCCCGGTATGTTTTCGAAGTGCTCTCGTTGGTTACGGCTCTAAAAATTTCCTGAAATGCGCCTCCATCTATAGCGGCTTCAATTAAAAAACCATCGCTAGAACTGGCTTCGAAATCACCAATCGCTGCTAAGTCTATTTCTATAGAACTAAGTGTTGCAGCACCCCAACCAGAAAATGTCCAAGTGGCGTCGTTGGGTGGGCCCTCCACACCATCTGCATCGTTTAAGGCAAAAAAACCAGTAGAATTTTGTCCTACAAGACCAGAGGTGTCGCCAGGAAAGTTATCTCCCGTTCTTGCACCACTTACATCTGCTTCGGTATCGTCTGCTACATCAAACGGCATTCCATTGCCGCCAGCTTGGCCATCTACTCGACCAAAAACATCACCTCCAGCTCCTCCTGCCATTCCGTAGTCTGCTACGTTGGCAGAAGTGCTAAGGTTTAAGGAGTTGTTATCAAAATCTTCAAACCCTAAAGTTGTTTGTGCATAATTTGCTGTGACACAAAGAAAAAGGGCAAATACATAGTACATGGGTAGTTTTCTTTTCATTTTTAATCTTTTAATTTTAGTTAGTTTATTGTGATTATGGCAGCTTGCTAATAATACTACAAGCGCCGTGATTGCTGTCAAAACTATACTTAATTTATAAAAAAACCTCGTAGGTTTTGGAAGGTTAACCTAGTGATAATATTAAGGTGTTTAGGGGCTTTGTTTTTAGGAAGTTAAGCTAGGTTTAAATCACATTTGTATATCAATCGAAATAACATAAGAGAGAAAAAAGTTATTGTCTTCGCAAAGACCTAGATCTCGTTAACATTTAAAACTCGATAAAGGAACCGTAGAAATTTGATATCTTGAACTAAAATTATTAATTAATGTGTTTCCATACCTCTCAAATCCAAAAAGTAGAGCAACTTGAAAAGCAGTATAAGGTTAAACTCAGCGATGAAAGTCAGCGTGAGTTATTCGACCAGTCCCGTTACCATATCAACGGGTTTACACATTCTCAACTCCTTATCATCCCGCAAGAGAAGCCCAGTGTCCTTGCAACAGCGACTTGGGGCATTGCTCCAGAAAATAAAAAAGTGAGTGAGCTAAAAGCCTATTACAAAGAAGCGGTGAAGTTTGGAGGGGGGCTTAATGCAAGAGCGGAGAAAGCTTTTGAGCACTTTTTATATAGACAGTCCATTTTTACAAAGCGATGTATTGTTCCTGTTTCTGCCTTTTTTGAGCCTCACGATCACAAAGGGAAAAAGTATCCATTTGTGTTTAAGCCTAAGTCAGAAGACTCTCTATCCCTTGCAGGGTTATACACCCGCATAGACAATAAAGTCACCTTTACCATCCTAACTCAAGAAGCTTCTCCCTTGTTTGCTAAAATCCATAACAAAAAGAATCGGCAACCCGTTATTTTAAATGCTGAGCAAGTCAATGAGTGGTTGGATAATGGCTTAAAGGAAGAAGGGATTGCAAATCTATTAAAGGCTCACTTTGATGAAGACCAACTTAACCTCCATACCGTCAGCACCGATCTCTTTCACCCCAAAGTCAATTCGGATAAGGAAGAAATTTTGGATAAGGTAGAGTATGAGGAGTTGGAGATCTAACCTAAGGCTTTACGAAGCTTTCGTAAATAATGAATGGCTTAGCATAGAAGCTATTGAAAATCTGGTTGATAAATTTTAAATGCGAAAAAAACATAAAATAAAACTTTATAAGAAAACTAAATCTACCTTAAGCCTGTTGTTTTTTGCTCTAAATTGATAGTGATTTTTAACAAACTTTTATTTTGAAAAAGAAGCAATCTATCAACTTTAAAATCATTTTTTAGGAAAAGTAAAGCCTTCAATTCTTTCTAATTCAAACAGCAAAATGCTTTATATTTTTTCAAGCTCCGTTACTAAGAAAAGCTTCATAGACCTGTTTTTTTTATTTGGTTTTAACTCTACGTTAGTTCGAGTGTTTTAGAGAGATTTGACAAACATCTATTGAAAAAATATCGAGAACTTTGTATTGTTTTTTATTTATAAGTTTAGGTTTGGAGTACCTATAATAAAAGATCTTTGTCGCCTTGAAGAAAATTTTAGTGCTACAATAGGATCATAGTATGCAATCAAATCCTCTTGGAGAGTTTGGTTATTCCGACTCAGAAACTGGAACTATAGTCTTTCGGTAGTTGATTTTTTAATCTATTTCAGAAAAGTGAATACCGTAGTCTTAATGTTTTAATAAGTTACTTGTTAAACACAGCCAGAATGAACAGTTTAGTGGCCTTCAAACGAATTGAAAATATACTGTTATGGAAATTGAAAAATTTATTTACTGTCTTGAAGCCGTTCCAGATATAGAGACTACCAATACTACTGAAGTTGTAAAAATCTTAGAGGATATTGCCTTAGTACAAGATATTACGAGTATTTACAAAGCTTGTGATACCATAGAGGGATTGGAGGAGAGCTTGAGTTACTTGCTGTATGAAGATCATAACTTTAAAGATTACGAAATTATTTACCTCGTTATACCAGGGGAGGCGAACAACATTCTGTTGAATGACTATTATTATAGCATCGAAGAGATTGCAGAACTTTTTGAAGGTAAAATGACTGGGAAGGTCATACATTTTGCTAACCAAAAAGTCTTGGATCTCACTGATGAAGAGTCACAGTATTTTTTAGATGTTACTGGCGCACGAGCTATCTCGGGTTATGGACCTACCACTAGCAAAATTTCAAGTACCATTACTATAGACAGGGTTTTCTTTAGCATGTTTCAGGAAAATGATGATCTTGCGGAAGTCGTGGAGTCGATGTTTCAAAAGCATTATAATCTCTGTAAATTACTCGACTTTAGGTTGTATTATTAGAAAAAGGCTTGCACCAATTCTTCTTCAGAAATAGCATTAAAATAGTCAGAACTTTTCAAATCCTGCAAAGCAGTTAGGAGTTTTTCTTTCTCATGCTCCTTTCCTATCAAACCCTTAATTAGTGGTTGCAGATTTTTATTAACAAAGAAATCTCCAAAAATTTCTAAATCGGTAATTATTCCTTTTTCCACATTGAAGTGAACCTCCACAAAGCCTCCTGGGGTTTTTATGCCATTCTTTAAACCGTAATTGGGAGAATAGCCATAGTTCCAATGCCACTGGCTGTACTTTTCGTCAGCTAGTTTTTGAATAGCCACTTTATCAAAAGCATTGATTTCATAGGGAACAGCATCGGGATACAAATGTGTAACGTGCTTTAATACACGTTCGCCAAACTTTTCAACGCCGATGTCCTCATCTAAATGACTGGAGATATTGGTGACTCTACTTTTTACCGACTTGCGCGCTTTGCCCTCAAACTTTAAGGGATTTACGTTCAGAGCATCCGATATATCTTGTATTTCCGAGGCGTATAATAAAGTACCATGATGCAAAACCCTTTGTTTTTGATGGTAAATATGCTCGGCATTTCCCGAAAACTTCTGACCATCGATTAATATATCATTCCGACCAGAAAAATTAGCTTCCACACCAAGCTGGGATAGCACATCTATGATAGGCTGATTGTATTTTTTAAAATCCACTTTAGCGCCTTCCTCACCATAACCCATTATAAAAGTATAATTGAGGTTGCCCAAGTCATGATAGACTGCGCCGCCACCCGTAAGCCTGCGTACTACACTCACACCCTTCTCTTTTACATACTCTTCATTTATTTCTGCCAAAGTGTTCTGGTGTTTACCTATTACAATGGTATTGTCGTTTTGCCAAAGCATAAAAACGTTTTCATCAAAATTCTTCAGAAAATAGTCTTCCGTAGCTTGGTTGAAATAGGGATCCAGGCTTTTATTGAGTATGCAGAGCATATAATTATATTTTAGAAGTGATTTTTATCATTATAAATATAAAATTCATCCACCAAACCCCGTACTATTTTGGCATTTAACTTTATAAATTAAGAGATGTTATATTTTATGAATCTTAAAAAACTAAAATAGTCATCTCATTAAAAGAATTGCTAAAAACGAAAGTAGATAAAAACATAAGTGAGTTTCTTTACTCGTCGAAACTAAATTCCATGCCTTTTTAAAGGTAAAATGACAGGGAAAGAAAGCCGTTTTGCCAACAAAAAAGTCTTGAATCTAACTCATTATAAATCACGGTGTTTTTCAGATATTTCTGATGTACGAACTATCTCAGGAATGGACATCAAATGTCTTTGAACTTCACATCTCAAAGGGAAAAATTATTCACTTTTTGTAAAATCTATTTATAAAAATGGCAGAGACTGGAATAGCGAGATAGGTTAATGCTGACCATGAGGCCAAGGTCTCAGATAAAATTAACGCTAAAATTGCAGCGACAAAACCAGTAAAAGAAACCGTTCCCAAAAATATTAATTTAGATTTTGTTTTATTAATTTCAAATTGATTCAATTTTAGCAGATTTCTTTTCGAAAATGCACGAAAGTATAAAAGAAACAGTATTCCTGCCATTACAAAAAGTCCTGTGCCGTAAATAGCATATAGTCCAATCAGCTCACCAGTGCTTGTAACATTAAATGTTGAAGGTAACCATCCATTGCTTAACCCCGTAAAAAGAGCGGAGAAAATTAACCGTAGTGGATACATGAAAACGAGTAAAATAAAGATGAGACCAATACTTAAAACGATGGTGTACATATCCTCCAATCCATATCTCCTACTCCATGTTCGATGGCTGAACCAAAAAATCATGATGATAAAAAAACTGCATAAACATGCTGGGATTTCCTTTAATGAAATAATTAATTCGGAATAATTTTCTGGTATTGTTCCCACAGAAATAACCAACATGGTAATTGCAAAAGCAAAGGCAGCATCCATAAATGTTTCTAATCGTGTAATTTCAATTCCACGCATCGTGAAACCTCGATCTATGGGGAAGTTTGCTTTTTCACTTTCTGTTTTAGTCATGATTGTTTTTTTGAATTCTATAAAAGCTAAAGTAGTCAACTTTTAGTATAAAATAATTGTATTTAGATTGAGCTAAATCTTATTTTTTTTTACAAATACGTTTACTTTAAAAATCCTATTTCGCTTTTAGCTGCAATAAGGTTTAAGATTTTCATTTCCTGAATGATCCATACCTTTGTTTTAAAAGGATAGTTATGGTGGTTTAAGTATTAAAGTTAGTCAATAAATCACAGTTATCCAGTCCGTGAGTCCCGACGCTTCTGGATTTTTAAATTGGCTAAAACCAGCAATAAATTTTGTAGAGTGTTGTGTAAGGTTTTTTTAGTCTTCTGTCATGTTATTTTTTATTTTCGAGTTTAAATTTGTCAAATACTTTGCAAACTCAAATTTTTTTTTAGGCGAAATTATCATCTCTTCAAATTTTCCATATTTAATTTCAATTCGGTCAAACGTAGCTGCTGGAGAAGAAATAATAGTATTTAATTTTGTTATTTCCTTAATGTCATTAATTCCAATGTAGAAAATATTTTGGATAGGGTAGAGTATGAGGTTTAGGCTCAAAACAAGACCATAGATTAAAGAAGGGGCTGTCAGAAAAGTCTCTTTAGTGAAAATTGGAGCTTTCTTTTTTATAGTTAATCAAATAATTGAGCAAAAAAATAATTACAATACTCCCAAATGACAAAACATATAGACTCTATGTGAGATAAAGAAGTCTTTTATTCATTATTTTTAAATAATCTTTTCGCCTACGATTCCTACTAAAAAACCAAGAGTTGCGCCAAGTGATGTGAGATAATTATTTTCTAATTTACTCTCGGGTATTATATCATTTATCAATAAATACAATATACCTCCACTAGAAAACGTCATAAGGTGAGCAGTAATTACTGGAAAATCAGTCAAAAAATAATGTCCAATTAGAGCACCTCCAATTCCGAAAAAACTTAAAAAGAAAAATATTATAAGGGTTTTTTTTTCTGTAAAACCACTTAGTACTAAATCTCTATAAGCATTAAAAGCCTCGGGTAAATTTTGAAGACCTATAAAAACGGCTAGTAAAATTGCCAGGTTTGGTTGTATTGCAAATGTGGCCCCTAAGGCAATAGACTCTGGAATAAAATCCATCAACATGGCTAACAACGCTGCATTTTTTCCTCCTTTCTTAGCTAAATAGCGATCAATTAGCAAAAAGATAATCACACCTCCTCCAAAAGATAATGCCATAGGTAAAACTTTCAATTCTTCCATCCCTTTAGGAATTAATACGAAAGTAACAGCAGACAAAATGATACCTGCACCAAATGACATTAACGTGTGTATTATTTCATATTTTACTGGTGTTTCCTTAATATGGTGGTTAAAATACTTCGCTAGAAGCCCACCAATGAATACTGTGATACCAGCAAGTCCTGAAAATAAAATGATTTTTTGTAGCAAAATTTTAAGTGATTTTAAAATATGTTTATTTAAAACGTAGCAATTTTTACTTACAGTACCCACACTATTTCTTCGGGATCCCTTAATAATCCAGTTATAAAGTTAGCAGTTACTTCATTCTTAAACTTACACTTTATTGCAGACATGAACGACCTGACCTTTTAAATAATTATGTTATGAAAATTCAATTCTTAGTTTAAAATTTAGTGGCGATTTCGATGTAATTTATCATTTAATCTTCAGTAAATTTTTTACTTAAATGCAAACTTTAAAATCAATAGAGCGAAAAGTATGATTGCTAAAGTTATTCCTGTTATTTTTTTAGTGCTTTTATTGAAAAATACTCCCATAGTTTAATCTTTTTAGTGTTTTCGGTTGCGTCCCTCCAATGAATGACAACGACTAAATAAAAACTGTTTTCAATGGGTTTTATTTTTTGGGTGTGCCAGTTATTTTTTTATTGCGTTCATATAATCGTTTAATATCTTTGAAAATTCAGAAACCATATCAACATCCATTGATTTTCCAATTGAATGTGTGCCTATTAGAAACTGACAAGGATTCCTAAGTTCCAGTGAGTTTCCAATTATTCCAGTCGCAGAGTTTAAAAAAGTTTTATCAATAGATAGCTCATTAAAGCTCAATTGATCCACGATTTGATTTCCAATAAATAGAAAAAGCTTCTTTTCTTTTGGGTTAAAATCTGCGTGTAAAAATTGTTGTTCTCCTACCGACCAATCGGAGATATCTGCTGATATTGAAATTTTGTGGTAATCAGAATCTATTACTTCAAAGTGTATTCTGTTCTGGTAATAAATAATTCTTAGTCGAGAATGAAATACATCTTTGTTTCCAAGGTCAAATAAAACTTTTTCAAATTGTTGATTAGCGAAATTTGGAAAACCAATTGACATTGATATAGAAAACCCTTCATTTAGTTCATCTTCTTTTCTATCAAATCCATGTTTCAAATAAGATAATTGGCCCTGCTTTCCGATTGCTTCAAAAAGAGCCTGTGATATTTTTTCCAACCCTACTGAACTGTCTATTCCTTTAATGTCAGCTAATAATGGATATTTTTCTGCAACTTGAGAATGGTCAACCTCATGATAGATTATGAGCATCTTAAATTCCTTCTTTATACTTTTGTTGAATAATGCCTGCAATTCAGCATTTGTCCAGCCCTTTTCAAAAAAGAATTTACTTAAAATGATAATGGCATGGTTAGAATTAGAAATCCCTTTATTTATTGAATCTGATAAGGAATCACCGAGCTTAATACTGTATTCGTCATAAAAAACCTACGCTCCATTCAACATCAAATTGTTTGCTAAATCCCTAACTAAAGATTCTTTGTCTTCCGATGCATGTGATATAAAAAAATCTGCTTTGTTCATTTTTTATTTGGACTATCGTTTTTTTTATTGTTCTGAAAATCAATTATTAGTGCTTTGGTTTTCAGTTTCCTTTTTTACCTTTTCTCCGTTAACCAAACGTTAGCTCTGAGTAATTAATTTCTGCCTCGGAATTGGGGAATTGCCCCTAACCTTAGTATAAGTTTTCGTTGTGGATTGCAGATTGCTTTCCTATCGAGCCGCAACATTGTTGTTAGGGGCTAAATATTTGGTTGTCAGCACAAAAACCACATTGAAATTTATACATTGTTACATGCTGGCTTTATTTTTTTTCAATTCATCAATTCTTTTTTTGTTAACGTAATGGGTTGCGTAACTGTCCTCAATACTCTTTTTTCCTGATTTACTAAATCTCAATTTACGCTTAATCCCTTTACCAAATTGGTTATATCCTGTCCATGAACTTTCGAAATTTAAATCCATTGAGTATTTTCCAATCAACTTATTAATTAAAGTCAGCTTACTTAAGTTTATGTTACATGCTTTCTCTAAATATTCAATTCGTCCAAATCTCCAGTTTTCGTAGTCCTTTTTTGTCAAGTAATCAAGTTGTAACAGAATATCTACACTGCAAACAAGCCCTTTTTCATAAGAATTTAAATGTACCAGTCTTTTTACTTCTTTTTCTAAATCTGCATTATTCATTGAAATCGTCCTTAATTTAAATCAATCTGCTCTTTTACCCAACGGATACAACGTAATTTTTTAAAATCAAACCACAGCTGTCTATACTCTCCTGAATTATCAATCTGCCATTTAAAGTTTCTAAATGGTTTTGGTCTGTTTAGTGCATCAATTAATTTTTCCTGTAATTTAATATTATCAATGTTCTCTGAAAAGTCAGCCATTATCCGAAATGATTCATGTGAATCAAGTCCAATGAATTCAAAATAATCATCCCAGTTTTTATCAATTTCCTTTGATTCCTCCTCCCAAGACTCTTCATCGGCACCATCCCAACTATCAAAATTGAGAATACTTATAATCTTGTCAGCCTTGTGATGATAAAAACACCTCATTCCTGCATCTAGATTGTCTGCAATTTCTTCTATTTGATTTTCAGTTAGTTTCATGGTTGTAAAATGTTTATTTTTTCGCATGTTTGCCAACGTTGATGTATATGAGCTGTGGCGTGTTTAAGCACGAACTTCTCCAAATATAAACTAACTTTGGGAAATCTATAGATTTTCCAAATAAGCACAGACCAAGCCATAGCTTATATACGGTGTTGTGAGCTGGCTTTTTACCATCTTCTACTTATTATTCCACTCTTTCTTGCATAATATAAATATGAAAAAGGCGATTGTCTTGTTTCAGCCATTCGCTTATTTCTTCCTTCAATAAATTTAGTAGATAGTTCTAAAGCAGCCATAGCTGGTATTCCTATTGTTGTTAAATTAATTGGTAGATGAACAAAATCCAAATGACTATTTAAAATTGTTCCAGCAGCTGTCCATAAAGTTGGAGATTTAATGTCTATTAAACTCCTAAAAGTTTTCAAAGTGTTCTCAATGTTGGAATCTCTTAAAACAGCTGTTAAATCTTGAACTCCGTTTATCAAATCTTCTTGGAAATTTATTGCAGATTCTTTCAGTTCCGCATTTGATTTTGAATTTGAAATTTGAGTTTGAAAATCTGAAATGGTTTTTTTAAAATGTCGAAGGTTATCAGCTCTTTGCCTTTTAAAATTAATTATCTGTTCCAATGAAACATTTTCATTTGGTGTTGGTAATAAATTATTTAAGTCAAAAGATACAACTGGAAAACCATCATTTTTACGAGTGCTGTTAAAATTGAATTTCTCGTAGGCGAAAAAATCCGTTCCTATAGTTGTTTGCTCACTATCAACTTCGGCTAAATATTTTGCTAAAAGTGACATATAGAGCAAAGCTGTATTATGCTCAAATTTTAACCATTCGTCATTTTCTTCTCTGGTTGCTAATCCTAAATCCTCAAGAAAATGAAAAAGTCCATCTGAAGTCTTATTCCTATGAATCCTTCCCTTTTTTTGTTCTACTTTATTTTGATGTATTCTGTGGATATTACTGCTATATAAATTCCGATTTCTAAATCTTTCGAAATGTGGATTCTGAACGACCTATCTAAATTCATTTTGAAACTCTTGAAACTTTTCCCAATTATTTTCTCCAGATATTAATGTTTCTGGTTGGATTGGTCGGAACTGTTCTTCTCCAATTAAATATTGAATATCAGGTGATAAGTCGTATAAGATTTGGTTGTCGTAGCTCGATGGAATAATTGAACTAACTTCATCCCAATAAAGTAAAGCGTGTTTCAGCCAACTACTTCTTGGAATATCAATTGTCGGATAATATAAAATTGTTCTATTCATCGGTTTTTTTTAGCTTGCTCACGGTCTTGTGTATAAAACGTAGCGTGTAAAAAGACGCTAACTTTTCGAATTTAACACAAGCCGAATTTTTTATTTTTATGTTTATTTTTCTTTTCTAAATATAGCCAAATAAAAAAATTGGCGCACTTTGTAAATTCACAAAAACCTCTCGTAAAGCCTGTAATAGCTATGTTTTATACACGTTGTTACAAGCTGGCTTTATTCAATTATTGTAGTTATCTCAGAATTCGAGCCAACTACAGTATTAACGGTCAATTCATCATTTATTTTTACATTCAGTTCAATTGTAAAAGAGGCATTATTTTTAATTAAATGATTCTCTGAAATATCAAATTCTACAAATCCATTTCCGTTTCCATTTGCAATAACATTTGTTTGTTCAATTTCTGTGTTTAATTGTATTATCTCTTCCAAATCAAATAATGCAATATTATCCTTCACGCTTTTTAATTTGAATGTTTTTATAATATTAATTTTTACAGGATTTGTTCCATCTACAGGAATTGTCATAGGCATTTTGTGTTCAAAACTATCTCCAATTTTTAAAGGTTTTTTCGGAAAATCAATATCGGGTTTGACATTTTCTAATGCATATTTAATACTATTCTTTGTTTTCTCATTGAGTTGTTCGGATATTACTTCTTGAACGTTTAATGTATTCTCTTTATAATACCCATTTACAATAGTACCTGTAATCGGATTTTCGGTTTTACTACCATTTGCAATCTTGATTATTTTTCCATATTCTATAGTTGCAGCAAATTGTCCGTTTTCTTCAATTTTTTTGGTTGTTGTGATTCTAGTCATTTCAGTTGAAGATATTCCCTCAGAGGTTTTGTCTTTTAGGTCAGTTCTTTCGGTTAAATACTTGGTTTTATTCGTTGATGACATATTCATTGAAAGAGTGTAAATCTTTTCTGGGTTTATTTTACTTTCAAATTCAAATGTTTCTTGTCCGCAACTTGTTAGAGAAATCAGTAATAAAATTATGAAGAAGTAGTTTTTTGTCATTTTTTTTCAGCTTGCTTGTAACGGTTCGGTGTATGGTTAGTTGCGTGGTTAAGCACGTAATTTAGCAAATAAATCACAGATAGAATATTCCGCAGGAATGTTCGTAAGTCGGCAGTGAACCAAGCAATTAATTATACACAGTGTTAGCCTTTGTTATTTTTATTTAGGTCGTTTTCTATTAGGTCAATAAGAGCTCTTATTTCTTCTAGTACTAAACTTCTGTTTGCAATTATAGATTCAGTTAATTGTAACTTTACCCCAATAACATTCAAAACAAATTGATTTTCAAATAGGATAGAATACTCATTATCAATTCCGTAATCAATATTATGTTTGGATGAATCACCCCTTAATAATCCAATAAAATTCATCTCATTAAGAACAAACTTATCTATATTATTTAATTGAACTGACCATCGGTCCTGCAATATTCTTTCTAATCTATTAAATCTAGTTTCTAATGAGGTAAAATGACTTCGAATATTTTCGTTGGAAATTAACCCTATTTGTCCTGCACTCTTTATGTCGTTATAAGAATTTATAATTGGAACATTTGTGGTTGTTGTACCCCAAATTATTTTATTAAATATAGAGTCTATTTTAGGATGATTAATCAATGTTTTTCGTGCATCTTTTCCGCTCAACATATATGCAAAACTATTAACATCTTCTTTGTCTTTATTTATCGATTCAGCAGATTCAGTTTCTGCTGTCTGTAAGTCTTTTAATAATGTTTTTAATAGTTTAGATTCTCGATTGAGCTCTAATCGGTTTTGATTCCAATTATTTATTGATAAAGCAATTAATATTCCGATTACAACAAGTACAATTTCTCCAATGGCATATTTTAAATATTTTCCAGTCTTACCCTTTGAAAGTAAATTTTGGCGAATTTTTCTAAAGAATTTTATCATTGGTTAGTGGTTTGTCATAATGAAGGCTAACGGTCGTGGCTATGAGCAGTAGCGCCTAAAAAAGCCATTCAGTTTCGTTTTCAGTTACAAATTTAGTAAATAAAACCCAAACTTAGTTTTCAACCAAAACCCGCGCTATTGCTTATAGCCTTTGTTGTGGTGCGTACTTTTTCCGATATGTTGTTCGGAGCAAATCAGTTTGGTTTTCAACGCAATCTTTATTTTCAGCTCAAAATTCCCAAAAAATTGCAGTATTCAGTTCGTTTCGATTTGGATTTTTATTTTTCGATTATCCGCTCTGGAGACAAGCCTATTCGGTCAAGTTCATTTAAAATTCAATCTTTTGTTTATTTTTTTATTTGATTCAGCGCAACACTTTTCATTCAGTTCATCTTTTCAATTATTCAGCCGGAATTTGAAGTTGAACAAAATTTTCGATTAATACTCAACTTTGGGCTTGGCTCTTATTTCAGATTTTCGTTTTCCGCAATTTTTTTCAGTCAGTTAAATTTTAGTTTTTCAGCTAATTTTAATCTCTAAATTTGATTTTATTTCTAAGGCTAATTTTTTTTAGTATGCACCACAACGGACGTGTGTATGCGCAGTGGCGTGTAAAAACACCCGCACTTCGTTTTCATTTACAAACTTAGCAAAAAAAATCGGACTTTTCGATTCAGCCAAAACCTAGCCATTATGTATACACTTTGTTGTGCAAAGGATTTTCTACGGTAAGCTTCTAAGCAATTGATTCAGCTTATTTTATGTAAAAATTACTCTTAAAAAACTCAAATTTTTCTTTCAAAAATTGCGCTTGGAAATTCGATTTTCAGTTCAAGATTCGGTGTCGATATTCAGAATTCTATTTTATCTTATTTTTTCGTCAAACGTTGATGTTAAAATCTATTTTCGATGTATACCAAAATTTCGGGCTTGCCGATTTAGTTTCATCATTTAAATTTCAGCCAAAAGTTGAAGTGAAAAACCATTTTCGATTGATAGCCAGAATTTGGGCAAGCAATTCAGTCGCAATTTTTTCAGCGCAATTTTTTCGGTTGAGTTTTAGTTCAGATTTTGTTGAAAACCTAAAAATTTGTCTTCCCTGAAAATGTTCAATTAAGCACTTTTATCTTTTGCACAACGTATAATGATAAACTGAGTCCGACCAAAGGAAGGATTCTGTTTTATCTAATGTTATCTACGGGGCTTCATTTGGTTTGTTAATTGAATTGATCACCACTTTGATCATCAAGTCCTTTTCATCGGGCTGACTTAAAGCAATCATCAATGTCAGAGTAGCAAGTGCATTATTTGCAATTCTTTTTTGTCCATTAACCGTGTATAAATGTTTATTTTTGTTCAAGTACCAAATAAATAGCCAAGCTGCGATTCTTTTGTTTCCATCGCTAAACGAGTGATTTTTCACTACAAAATAGAGCAGATTAGCTGCTTTTTCTTCTATACTCGGATAAAGTTCATTCCCGTCAAATGTTTGATCTATTGTGGCTATTGAACTTTTAAAAGATTGGTCTTTCTCGTTTCCGAATAAGTCTCCGCCACCAAATTTGTTTCGTAGTTGTTCAATAGCTTCTTTAGCATCTTCATAGCCGATTTTATAAGTCGTATTTGTATTAGTTTCACTTATCTCCAAATTCTGGCGATCGTATCCATCAAGGATATCTAGTCCCAAAGCATAATCTGCAAGCACTCTAATTATCTGATGTGTTTCATCTGATGATAGTTCATTTGAATAAGTAGCCGAATCTATAGGTTTAACAGATTGCTGCAGTGAAGTTAATCGTCTTTGATTTATTGAATAACCTTGCTCAATATGGTCTTTTAATACTTTAGTTGCCCATATCCTGAATTGAGTTCCTTTAATTGAATTCACCCTGTATCCAACACTTATGATTGCATCAAGATTATAAAATTGAATCTTCCTTTTCACCTCTCTTTCACCTTCCTGCCGAACTACCGAGTATTTCTCGGTAGTTGAACCTCTATCCAATTCTCCTGAATCAAAGATATTTTTGAGGTGCAGACCAATTGTATCTGAATCTTTAGCAAATAGTTCAGCCATCTCTTTCTGAGAAAGCCATATTGTACTATCTACAAGTTTCACCTGAAACTCAGATTTACCATCTTCTCGCTTGTAAATTAATATTTGTGACTCTTCTTTCATTTTTTACTTTTCCTTGTAGATAACGGTCTGGCTATATGCAGTAGCGCGTAAAAAAGCCATTCGATATTCTTTCAGTTACAAATTTAGCAAATAAATCCTAGACTTTTCGTTGCAGCCCAAACCCGAGCTATTGCTTATAGCTGTTGTTATGCCTCGTTATTTTTTTCGGATTCTATTAGTTCCAATATCAATTTTGTTAATTGGTTTACATCGCTGTTAATTGTTCCCTGCATATATTGCTCATAAACATCAGCATTGTCAGGTGGGTTGAGATTTAAATTTAGTCCTTTTTCTAAAGCTAAAAGTCGCATAAATTCACGTTGAGCTCTTCCGTTCCCTTCTCTGAAAGGATGTAAGTAATTTACATTATCTAAAATTTCAGCTAATTTATAAGCCAATTCTTTCTTATTAACCGCTCGAATTTTTTTGTATTCAGAAATCAAAGAGTCTATATACTTAAAAGCATTTTCAAAATGACTTGTTGGGAAAAATTGTTTTCCATCTTTATTTATTTCGATGCTTCTACCTTTTCCTGCCCAAGCATAAATGTCTTGAAACAAATGTTTATGCACGGCAAATAGACTCGCCGTGTTATTTATTTTTATCGGATTTTCGTAAAGTTCTTTCGCACGTTTTGTAACGGCACCGCTTTCGACAAATTGTAAAACATCCTCTTCAGTTATATCAACTAAATTGCGAAGTACACCAGTTTTAGGGTCTTTGTAAATGTAATCAGAGTCAATGTATTTGTAATCGTTAGACATAGGCTTTTTCTTTTGCTAATCTTATAAACTCAGCAAAAGTTATTTGACCATTCACGTAATCTCTGATAAGTGAAATACTTTTCGGAGTTGGTTCAAAACCCTCAAACATATTTGTTCCAATTGCATTTGCAGTATTTTCCAACGTTTTAATATCGGAAAACTTAACTCCCATTAATGTTAGATTTTTACGGTCTATGTCTATGGTCTTATACATTTTAATTCAATTAATATCTATTACAAATATAAGAATTTCTTATACAGGTTTTTCTGTTGTTGTTAATTTCAATTTTTTTTTCATAATGAGGCATAACGTTGTTGTATATGGTTTGTTGCGTGTTTCAAGCAACTAATTTAGTAAATAATTACCAACCAAGAAAGTCCGCAAGCACTTTCGTAAGTAGGCGAGAAGCCAGCAATAAATTATATACGGTGTTAGCACCTGTTTTTTATTTCATTAAATTTCCTATCATTCTCTTTTCCTAAAACTTCGTTATATTCCCTTTTCTTGGTTTTTGGATTATGAGTTCCTTTTAAAATTTGATAAAAAGAATTCTCAACATTACTTTTTTCCTTTTTCTTGGTTAAAGTCAAATCAAATAAATTGCAGATTGATTGAGCTATTTTATTTCGTTCTCCCCATTCAAATTCATTTATCCAATCTTTTTCTTGCAACTCAATAAAAAGTTCGCATAAATCTCGTTGACTTCCTTTCCATAAAATTTTAGGTACTATTTCAGTTTTTCGTTCTGCAATTTGGGTGATTTTTGGATTTAGCATTTCTAATCTCAAATTAATAAATCGAATGTAAATTTTTAATATTAAATCACTAATATTTTTATTTAAAGTAATTCCGTGTAGAAATTGGATTTGTTTAAAATCTGAACTTAAAATTTCGTTATATTTATTAAGATGAATTAATAAAATTTTTTCTTCGTCTTCAATCCCAAAAAGTCCATTCGTTTCTTTTGTGCATTTTAATACTTCATCATATTGATAAATTAGTCTTGAAGCTTTGTCATAAATTGCAGAGTGAATAGTTTCATCAGGAAAATCAGATTCCATCATTGATTCTATCTTCGCAGGAATTCCATTTTTTACTAATTCAGGATGTTTTACTTTCCAACCATTCACTAAAAGTTCGTAAAACTCTTTTGTAATCTGAATTATTTCTGTTGAACCACTTGAATTAATTGGAAAACTAAAATCTTGACTTTTGTTCATCCATTCAAGATTTGCGCTTTTGCCTATCGAAAATCGTTTAATGACTTGAATTTTATTTTTGTCATCATATTTAACTAATTCTTTTTCTATTTTTTCAAGTAAGTCATTTGCAAAATTGTATTCTATTATCATTTCTGTTATTTTTTTACAAATCTCAACTCTTTAATTCAATTACGCAATTACAATTAACTTACGTAAGTTTTTTTCAAATAGGTGCTAACGTTAAGTGTATCTTTCAGTGGCGACCAAAGAAGCGATGCACTTCGTTTTTCAGTCGTAAAGTTAGAAAATAAATCCCAAACCTTTCGTTTCAAATCCCAAACCTCGCCATTGAAGATACATATTGTTGTGAGCTGGCTTTTTTTATCATTTAATTAGATAATTAGTGAATAAAACTCCATAATCAAATTTTTATGGTTTGCAGATGATTGTGGCCAAATCCATAAGCAGAAATGAAAAAATCCAATTTGAAGAAGTATGTAACTATAAGTTATAAACTCTTTCGATTGCCTTTTTAGAATTTTATTTATTCCAAATGTTAAAACCAGATTTATACCGATTAACATTGGAATAAAAACTATTCTACTTAATCCTGTTTTTGGAAATAGTTTTATAAGAGTAAATGAAATGACTACTGTTATTATCCCAGAAATTAGTATTAATATATTAGAATATTTCATTTAGCACTAGCTTTTTAAACAGGAAAGTCATATTCATTCTCGTTCGTAAATGGAACACCCATTTCGATTTCACTTATTTCCCCAAATTCCGAATGAAGAGTTAACCAATTCGGTTCGTGAAAATGAGTTTGAAATAATTCATAGTCCTCAATTTCCCATTCAGATACCAATTCGCCAAAGATTTTATTTTTCGCAATTTCAGTATCAATTCCGATTAGCTTCTGTCCACCGTAATTCAAGTTTGGGTTTTTTGAAACGAAATAAGTCAGTCGGTCACTTTCTTCTATCTGAAAAGTTAGACGTATTTTTAAGTTATTCCATTCCAATTTTTGCTCGTTCTCGTCATATTCGTCCGTCATTATACGGTCAGGTCTACCCAAAATTTCAAGAATATCTTTTCGGAACATTCCGAATTTTATATTGTCAAATCCAATTTTAGGTTTTATCTCCATAGTTTGTTTAGCTTGCTCACAACGGTTCCTGTATGGTTAGTGGCGTGTTAAAATGCCAAAATTTTCGATCAAACACAAGCCTTACTTTAAATTACTTATCTTTGAGTTTTGCAATTAGTAGCCATTAACTATACAGATTGTTGGTAGCCGTTGTTGATATATTTCACATCAAAAATTATACGTCATATTCAATAAGTAATATCTTGGTAAAATATTAGTCCTATAAATATTTGTTGAAAAGTCTGATGTTTGTATTTGTTCAAAGTTATTTTCATTTAGCAAGTTTTTTGCAGCAAAATTAAACTCAAATTTCCTATTTTTTGGTCTATACCTTATTGAAGCATCAAGAAACAGATAATCTTCTGATTTGTTTTCTCTATTTGGTAAAAAATAATCTGATGATAATAATACAAACCATTTTTTGTTTGGTTTTAATATAATTTTGAAAGTATTATTTAGCGATTCATTTACGAATTGATTACTATTCTCATTTTCAGAAATAGATTTCGATAAATTTATAGTGTTCTCAAAATTTATAAATCCGTCAAATGCAGTTTTCATAAATAGTTTTGTGTTTAAAAACTGACTTTTATTATTTCTCAACTCCGAATTATTTACAATATTTTTATATTCCGAAATAGAATAGTTAGAACTCAATTTTATGGTAGATTCTAAAAACGGAATATACTTGGCTATAAGAAAATTCAAATTCAAATTACTATTATCTTGTGGTAAAAAGAAATAATTAACTTGAGTTGTATTTTCGTTAATTATAGAGTTTGTAAAGAAATTGCCTGTGGCTTTTTGATAATTTACACCAGCATTTATTTGAAGTTGATTATACAAGTCATTATTATAATAAAAGATGCCATAATTTAATGATTCTTGCAATTCTAAACTTGGCGTATTGCTAATAGTTGTTCGGTTATTTATTAAAATTTGATTTAGAAAAAGATACCTTTCTACATTAGAATTTTTGTTATATCCTGCTTTTGCAGATAAGGATGAAACATTGTTTAGTCTATATCTTATATTTAATGATGGTTCAAAAATAAAATCATTTTGATTGTTTTTTGTGCTATTATTTATATTGTCAAATACTTGATTTAGATAACTTAACGAATATGAAGGCAAAAATTTCCATTTACCAATATTAAGATGATAAGCACCTAATTGATACATAGACTTTTTGAGATATTCTAAATCATTAGTGCTATTTTCTATTGGTATACTTTCTATTAAATTTTTGCCAAATAACTTGGATTGAAGTTTGTTGTTATGCAAAATCCCACCAATGGAAAAGGTGTATTTATTACTTTTTTTACTCGCCCCTAAAAGCGTTGCTTGGGTTTCTAAATAATTTTTCTTGAACAGGCTTTCTTGAATATTTGCAGTATAATCACCCAAATTTATAACCGAAGGACTTATTTGATAGGTTTGAGGAATAGTATTAGTAGATTGAAAGAGAGAAAACTGAAACGCTTTTTTGGCTGAAATCTTTTTTGTATAAAGCAATTTTTGTTTGAGGTAAAAATCTTCTGAATTAAGTAAGGATTCAAAACTATTATTGTTATTAGAAAGAACAATAGATGGTGTTTTTATATTCTCTTGTCGTACTCTTAAATTATATTCAAGCAATGTTGTTTTTGAAGAATTGTATTTTATCTCTAAATCGCCACGATATTGTTTTGGATTTTTAGTTATAAAAGTGTTATCTACTGTTGTAAATTCTTCATTATTGATTATGTAACTATTTTCAAACAATTGCTCACTTGTTATTTTGTCGTTTATATAGTAAAGATTAGTTTTTATTTTTAAACGTTTATTTATTTTAAAGATAGCATTGTAATTACCAAAATATTGATTGTTTATATTTACTCTTTTATTATCCAAAGTATTTGAAAAACGTGTCTCAGGAATAATTTTTTGGGCAAAAAAATCTTTTTCTCTTAATTCTTCCAAATTTGAATCAAACCCAAAATAATCAAAAGGCGAGTGGTTAATGCCAATGTTATTATAGGCTACAGTAGCAAAAGATTTATAGTTTTTAGTAATGCCCAAAATATTAGAGTTGATATCTAATGCTTGTTTTTCGTTTTCAAAAACACCAATTCCCAAATCTATATTTCCTGAAAAATCTATTTTACCTTTTTTTAAGGTTAAGTTTAATGCTACTTTATCGCCACTTTCTATGCCTTTTAGCAATGGGTTCTCAGAATAATTTTCTATTGCTTGTACTTGCTCAACCATATCTACATTAATGTTTTTTGTACCAAGTGAATAGTTGTATCCAAATAGGTTGTCGCCTTCTAACAAAACCGTTTCTACCGATTTTCCTTTGTACTTTATTTCGCCTGTACTTGTGTTTACTTCAATACCAGGTAATTTTTTTATGAGGTCTTGTATTTTTTGTTCTGAACCGTCACGATAAGAATTGACATTATAATTTACAGTATCTTTTTTAATTATAAAAGGGCGTTTTTTTGCGGTTACTATTACTTCGTCCAGTTTAGTTACTTCGTCTTTTTTTAAAATGAAATATATATTATAAGTTTTGTTTTTTTGTGGATTTTTAACAATTTTAGTCGCAGAATAAAAACCATTTGCTCTCACTTCTATTAGGATGGATTTATATTTTTCTTTTAGATTAATTAAAGAAATCCCTTCTTTAGAAATAGTAAATTCTTTAATTATATGTGGTTTTTGAATATCTTTTATGAGAATATTTACATTTTTAATAGGTCGATTAAATTCATCTTTAATTTCAATTTGTAAACTTTGCGCAATTAACAAGTTGAAATTAAAGATGAATAAAATCAGTAGATATATTGTTTTAGATAATGAAAATTGCCTCATTGTTATCTATAATTTAAGAGGTTACATTTCTATCATAATACCTGATGATTGTAGTTTTTTATGAAAAATTTCTTTTTGATTTTTCATTCTAATTTTTATACTATATCCTCCACCTTCCTCTGCTTCTTCTGAAGATTTCAAATTCTTAATATATTTTTTAATAAATCCATCTACATCAATAATAAATTCACTCCATGTAATAAACTTATTTCTATATTTTTCTGTAAAACTTATAAATGTTTTCTTTACATCTTCATTGTGTGGCTCAATTTTAATACATTCCATTTTATAGTATTCATTGTTTTCATCAGAAATAACTTTTAATATCATTCCTGGTAGCCCTTGAAATTTCCATGGACCATCAGAATTAGGTATATCCTTGGTAAACGATGCAAAATACCTTCTTCCTCTAAACGTAGTTCTTGCAATTTGGCATTTAAAACCCATAATAGTTTCAGTCGAATCAGTAATAGCCCAATTCATTAGCCCTGTTTGGTCTTTTACATAAAACTTATGTTTATATATGTCATAGTTCGAATATATAAATCCATTTTTAAAATCTTTGTATACATGTTTTCTTGTATAATTTTCATCTTCGATATAACTACCTTCTATTTTCTTATCATCAACTGTCCGCTTTCCAGTTTCATACCAATGACTAATATCAGATGTGTGTAAAAGGTTGTATGATGATGTAAGTTCATTTTTTTGTTCGGTAAATTCATATAATAAATTGCTAGTTTGTGAGTACCCATATACGCTATATAAAGCGAATAAAATAATTGATATAATAGTTTTATTCATAATTAAAAGTTTAAGTTTATAAAAAGGGGTTAAAAAAATGGTTTTAAAATAATTCTATGAAGAAACTATATTTCCTCATAGAATTATCATAATAAAAAACTTCCACTATTGCATTGCTCTTCTTAATAGTCTTCGAGCCTGTCTACATGCTCTGCTAACATTTCCGTCAGGTCGGCAAGTTGTAACCTCATAGTCGCCTGATGATACAGTACAGCATGCGGTTCCCAAAGTTTCAGCAGTAGTACTTAATTTAGTTGAATTTAAACTCAAATCTAAAATATTGACATTAGTTAATTCTACAGAATTAGTCAACTTTACAGTTTCAACAACATCAACTGTTGAAACTTTCTCTGCTTCGTTATTTGCAAATGCAAATGAAATGGTTAGCATCAATAGTGCTGATAAAATTAAATTTTTCATAATATATTTGTTTTTATGAAATTAATTTGAATAACAATTTAATTAGCCGTTATTCTTCGTGTGGCTCGTCCACAATTTCGACTTTTTTGGTTTCCAATTTTAACTTTTCCAGAGAGTAATTTTCTTTTTTTGCACTAATTCCGTAAATCGGATGGTCTTAAATTCACTCTGTTTACTCGGTTCTAATGGCTACCAACATCCGTATAAACCCTATTCAAATCTTCATTATAGGGTATATATCTATTTAGGACGTTGTTTTATTTTCATCTAAACTAACACTTTCATACATAGTATCCAATGGACTTTTTATTGTTTTGTTATTCATCGTTAAAACCCGAGTGTAAATTTATGCCGCTTTGGAGCTATTATGACCTAAAGCAGCCTGGATATGTCTTAAGCTTGTTCTCCGTTCCATAGTGATGTGGAAAAACTATGACATAAAGTGTGTGGTATGCTCCAAGGCTTAGTCTTGGTGCTTTTAGAGCTTTGCGATACATACCTTGATCTTTACTTGCTTTCATTGTTTTTAGTCATATATAAATCATTTCAGGAGGTCCTAAATTAGTTAGAAATAAACTTAAAAGTCAAGTTTTTTAATGATTTAAAGGTATTTAACCGTTAGGAACGGATAGCCTATAGTTAAGGATAGTAAAGGTCTTGTGAAAAATAAATGTAAACTTTGCTTAGTAGTCCATCGAGTGATGATTGCTGTAAGATTATTTAAAAAACCACACTAACACTCTCCACTAAAGAGTTTATACGGCGTTTTCAACTCCATATTCTTTCCAAAGGCTTTATACCAAATTAGACCAATAATGTCGCAATAAATCGTTTCTTTTTCGCCTGCTTTTCATCAAAAATAATTACCGTAGCTAAGGCTATGCTACTTATTTTTGATTTCAATCAATCAAAAAATAATTCAATT
>Ga0136559_1000051_pt1 | contig 40371 bp, 38 predicted proteins | sample AntRauMeHopE1496_FD_104633 | JGI IMG/M metagenome (GOLD analysis project Ga0136559, IMG submission 104633) | Saline lake microbial communities from Rauer Islands, Antarctica - Metagenome Hop E1 #496 | ecosystem: Environmental > Aquatic > Non-marine Saline and Alkaline > Saline | place... | reverse complement strand
TGCGCCAAAATGCACGAGAGACCAAAGATTGGTCGGCTTCAGATGCTATTCGAGATAAGCTGTTAGAAGCAGGGATTGTAGTGAAAGATGGAAAAGAAGGAACAACCTGGAGTAAAGGCTAAGGATATATTTTTCAAAAAAAAATGGGCGAATTTTAATTCGCCCATTTTTTTTACCCTATCAGTTTAGGGCAGATACCTATTAATAACGGTAATGTTCTGGCTTGTATGGCCCTTCAACAGTTACACCAATGTATTCTGCTTGATCTTTAGATAATGTCTCTAATTCTACACCAATTTTTGCAAGGTGAAGTTTCGCAACTTTTTCATCTAAATGTTTCGGCAACATATATACTTCATTTTTGTAATCTCCCGAATTCAACCACAACTCTAATTGTGCCAACGTTTGGTTGGTAAATGAATTTGACATTACAAATGAAGGGTGACCTGTAGCACAACCTAAGTTTACTAAACGACCTTCAGCTAAAAGAATAATCTCTTTCCCATCTAATTCGTATAAATCAACTTGTGGTTTAATCTCCGTTTTGTTTTGTGCGTTATTGTTTAACCATTGTACAGCAATTTCATTATCGAAATGTCCAATATTACAAACAATAGTTTTGTCTTTCATTGCTTTAAAATGACGATCAACAACGATGTCTTTATTACCAGTTGTAGTTACAACAATATCTACACGATTAACAACTGTATCTAGTTTCTTAACTTCAAAGCCATCCATTGCAGCTTGAAGCGCACAAATTGGATCAACCTCGGTTACAATCACACGTGCACCTGCTCCTCTAAGTGAAGCAGCAGATCCTTTTCCAACATCTCCGTATCCACAAACAACTGCAACTTTTCCAGCCATCATAGTATCAGTAGCACGACGAATAGAGTCAACTAATGATTCTTTACACCCGTACTTGTTATCAAATTTTGATTTTGTAACGGAGTCATTTACGTTAATTGCTGGCATTACAAGAGTTCCGTTCTTCATACGTTCGTACAAACGGTGAACTCCAGTAGTTGTCTCTTCAGATAAACCTTTGATGCCTTTTGTTAATTCAGGGTAACGATCAAAAACCATATTTGTAAGGTCTCCACCATCATCTAAAATTAAGTTCAGAGGCTGACCGTCTTTAAATGCAAATATTGTTTGCTCGATGCACCAGTCAAACTCTTCTTCGTTCATCCCTTTCCATGCGTAAACTGGAATTCCAGCTGCGGCAATTGCCGCTGCTGCATGATCTTGAGTAGAAAAGATATTACATGATGACCACGTTACATCCGCTCCTAAGGCTACTAATGTCTCAATCAATACGGCAGTTTGAATAGTCATGTGCAAACATCCTGCGATACGAGCTCCTTTTAATGGTTGTGATGCACCAAATTCTTCACGCAGAGACATTAGTCCTGGCATATCAGCTTCCGCTAATCTAATTTCTTTTCTTCCGTAGTCGGCAAGGCTGATATCTTTCACCTTGTACGCTAGTCTTTCTTGTGTATTACTCATTTAAACTAATTTTCAATTTGTTTTATGCAAAGGTACGTAATTCATACATTAATCACAAAACAGAAGTACATCGAAATAGTTTTATAGATTACTAAGTTTTATTTAGCAACGAAATAATATTCTGAATTTAACTCATAAAAGCGGATAAATTCTTCTCTGCTCAATGGGTTAGAATTACTAAGGAAGGTTTTGAGTAAGAAAATGGTGTAGCCAATTGACGCCAGAAAGTCGAATAAGCCTTCTGGAGTAGTCCCATAATGCTCACTTGCTCCCAGCCCACATTCAAATAAAATCACCGGTTTCGATTTTAGCAGCGTTTGTCGAGCGCCTTTTAGCACTCCGAATTCCCCTCCTTCAACGTCTATTTTTATAAAGTGTGGATGGTAGTCTGCAGGAATCAAATCATCTAAAGGTATCATTTCCACCTCTATTTTTTCAATGTCTGGCGAATCGACAGCATAATCACGTTCTTTTATTCCGCTGTATGCGGGTGCGTTTTTCACAAAATGAAAGCTGGTTGTCCCTTTTTGATCCGATAGCGCATAAGGGTATATTTGTGCTTTTTCTTTGTATTTTATATTTAGTGATGAATAAAATATAGGAATTGGTTCAAATGCTAAATGTTTTCCTTTTGGTGCAAGTGCTATAATCTCATCTAAAATCTCCCCCTTATGACAACCAATGTCTATACAGTTGGAGGTTGGCGTGATCACTTTTTTTAGTACTAATTTTGTCAGACGATCGTACGTTAAGTTTTTTGTTACATCTAGGTGTAAAAAATTGAATACTTTCCTGAAAAACTGTTTTACACTCATAAATATGCATTCTCTTCAAAAATGAAGGTCGCCAAAAGTAAGAAAAATAGTATTTCTTTTTTGGTGTTCAACTAAAAATCACCATTCATCCTTAGAAATATGAACAGTTCCTTTAAATAAAGCAATGGTTTTGTCATGTTGATTTTTTACATCAACCTGGTAAATTCCTATTGTTTTTCCGCGATGTAGTTCGTTACAATATGCCGTTAAGCGATCGCCTACCTGAGCGGGTCGAGTATGAGAAATGGAAGTTTCAATGCTCACACATTTATTACCATAGCCATTTGAAGCAAAAGCTAGCGCCGAATCAGCGATGCTGTATGTTATTCCTCCATGAGCAATAGTGAACCCGTTAACCATCTCGGCTGTAACAACCATACTCAACGTGCAACTGCCTTTGTCGACCTCGAGTACGTTTAACCCTAACCATTTTGAAAAATGATCGCCATTCATCATTTCGTGAACGATTTGAGAAGGTGTTTTCATCAAATTAGACTGTTGCACGCGAAAACATAGTAATCATAGCTGTTCCAACTAAAAATAAATGATCAGCAGTATCCTCTTCCAATGATTGTTCTGGATTTTCTTCATCTGGTTGAATTTCCAGTAGCAGAAACTCCATTAAATGTTGCTGGTTTGCAAAGGCTAAAATAATGTCGAAGTCTTCATTCTCTTGATAATCATCCAAGATGGAAAAATATTCCTCCTGAAATGTGTCGATCATTGTTTCATCAATCTTCGATATTGTCAACCCTTCTTGCACAAACGATTCGTGAAAAATAGTGTAATAATAGATTAAGTAATTCAACAAGTCCTCATTCTCAAATTCTAGCGCAGCAGACATGATATAGCCCATAAACTCCTCTTGGCCTAAAACGATAGTTTCAGAATAACGCTCTAGCGCATCCTCGTCCATTGCATCAATTTTGTTGACTGCGTTTTCAATACTTTTAATTGTTACTTGTTTCATATTTTAATTGTTGAATTCTGCTTTCAGACTCATGTCGAGCGATTTTACAGAATGGGTTAATGCACCTGAAGAGATGAAATCCACTCCAGTTTCTGCATATTTTCTTATATTTTCAATGGTTATACCTCCTGAAGCTTCCGTTTGATAATTGGAAGGTATTTTTGGAAGAACACGCTTGATTTCATCAGGGGTAAAGTTGTCCAACATAATTCTATCGACATGTCCAACGGCTATGACCTCGTCTAATTCTTTTTCGTCGCGCACTTCAATTTCAATAGTTAATGTTAGATGTTTTGCTTTGAGGTACTCAACTGTTCTGAGAATAGCATTTGATATTCCACCTGCGTAATCAATGTGGTTATCTTTAATCATTACCATGTCATACAAACCAAAGCGATGATTTACGCCTCCACCGATAGTTACCGCCCATTTTTCTAAGGCTCTAATCCCTGGGGTTGTTTTGCGTGTGTCTAATAATTGTGTATTCGTTCCTTTAATTAAATCAACAATTGCCCGTGTTTGTGTAGCAATTCCACTCATGCGTTGCATAAAGTTTAATACTAGTCTTTCCGTTGCGAGTATCGATTGTGATTTTCCCTTTATTTCAAATGCTATATCACCAGGCTTAACTTTTGTTCCATCTACTAAGTAAGTGGTCATTTCTAAGCTCGGGTCGTATTGATTGAATATTTGCTTTGCTAATTCTACGCCAGCAAGAATACCATTATCTTTAATGATAAGTTTGGCAACACCAATAGCCCCTTCTGGAACGCAAGAAAGTGAAGTGTGATCTCCTTCCCCAATATCCTCTCTCAAGGCAAATTCAATAATAGAATCAATCATAAGTGCAAAATTAGAAAAAAACAGCTAAAGGAGTGTACTCTGTTGATTTTTCAATTCAGGATTTTTTTACAGAAATAAAAAACAGAAGTGCCTTGAAAATACTTTGCACGTCGTAAAATATTTTCTAGTCAACGGAAGGACTTGTTCCTCTTTCAAATAACATTTGTGGTGATTTACCGATTCAAAAGCGACTCCAAAACCAAATTATCGTTACTTTTGCAGCATGAATTTCTCCAAGTTATAGAAGGAGATGAAAAGGAATAATAAACCTGATGGATATAGGCCTAAAAATTAAAAATTATATACTCTTCACAAAGTTTCGTCTTTCGTCGCTTGTAATAGTTTCAGCGCTATCGGGATATCTTTTTGCTGGAGGCACAGACGGTGGTGAAATTGCCTTATTGATGTTTGGTGGTATTTTGGTTACTGCAGCAAGTAATGGTTCTAATCAAATCTGGGAACGAAAGCTGGATATTTTAATGAACCGAACTCAGAACAGACCTCTCCCTCAAGGTCAGATGACGGTAGTTGAAGCAGTAATTGTAGTTATAGTTAGCCTTGTTGCTGGGACCTATTTATTATATCAACTCAATTTGTTTTCAGCTCTACTAGGGTTAATGGCGTTCGTTTCCTACGTATTTATTTATACTCCTATGAAACAACTCACACCGTGGGCAGTAATTGTAGGAGCATTTCCTGGGGCAATTCCACCTATGCTTGGAGCGATAGCTTATACAGGAGAGTTTGGCGCTTTGCCAGGTGCGTTATTTTTTGTTCAGTTTGTTTGGCAGCTGCCCCATTTTTGGGCTATTGCATGGGTTTCGCATGAGGATTATACAAGAGGAGGTTTCTATTTATTGCCTTCTCGTTCGGGAAAAACGAAACTAACGGCTTTCAGAATTATGTTTTCTGCTCTTATTCTTATTCCTTTTAGTCTATTTCCTTGGTTATTAGATATGGTAGGTAATTTTAGTGTGGTTATGGCCTCGGTGGTTGGATTGTTGTTTTTTCTGTACGCTTACAAGCTCTATCTCACGTTAGAGGACAAAGACGCCAGGAAATTAATGTTCGCTTCTTTTATTTATTTGCCAATTATGCAGTTTGTTTACGTAATTGACAAATACTTCTTTATGTAGAACCGAACTTTGCAATCATTGTTAATAAAACATAATAGTAAAATTTCAAGATATGAAAAGCGACTTTCAAAATGACGATAATCAAGTAGCTGAGCAGAAAGCGAAGAAGAACTTAGTTTGGGTAATTACTTTCAGTATCACCATGATGTTTGCTGGTTTTACCTCGGCGTATATCGTTTCAATGGGGAATAGTTTTTGGGTAAAAATAGAATTACCCGTTGCGTTCTACATTAGCACAGTTTTAATTATTTTGAGTAGTATCACCTTGTGGCTCGCTGCTCGATCGGTTACTAAAAAAGCATTATCGCGCGTAAAATTATTTGTTGGAATTACCCTTGTCTTGGGTATTGGGTTTGCCTATTTTCAATTTAGAGGTTACGGACAATTAGTAGATAGAGGCGCTGCAGTCATTAGCGGAATTATTGTGAATGACGGAAGATATGGCGACTATTTCGAAATTAAAAAGAACGATGAGTTTGTTGATATTGTTAATAATCAATACGCCGTTGGCAGTGAAGTGTTAAAGGGTGATGACTTGAATGACCTGAAACAGTTTGCCGAAAAATTGGTGAATGGTGATAATAACACAGATTTAACTTCTATTAACTACGGAAGCCCGTATGTGTTGTATTATAAAGGTGAACCTTTATCGATGATTCAAGGTAAATTGTCTAGAGTTAATGGGGAGTCCTTGAAGCCTCTAGAATTTGAACGTCTGACTTATTTAGCACGAAACATTATTGACGATAGAGCCGATTTTTTCATAAAAGGGGAGATGGGGAAGGATTTTACGCTGTATTACAAAGGAAAACCGTTAGATTATATTGATAGAAAGCTTTATTACAATGGTCAAGAACTAAGTACTAATCTTAATAACAAGTTGTTGAGAGGGAACAGAGATACGAGCACGGCTTATCTATACATCATCACTTTCCTACATTTGTTGCATATTTTAGCGGGTATCATAATGTTGCTAACCTTATTTAGAAAGAGTCTAAATGGAGAAATTCTAAAACGAAATGCCTTGTCAATTAAGGCAGGAAGTATTTTTTGGCACTTTTTAGGTGCTTTATGGGTGTATTTGTTGCTTTTTTTGATTTTTATTCATTAAACTTGCATCAAAATAATTAAAAATGGCAGGACACGCTACAAACGAAATTGATGGCGCGACACTGTGGGGAGGTAAAGTATCCCCTTTCAGCGCGAGTTACGGTAAATTAATGATGTGGTTTTTCCTTGTATCGGATGCCTTGACATTTGGTGGCTTATTAGTAGCCTACGGATTTTCAAGATATTCCTTCGGTGGAATGTGGCCCATTGGTGAAGAAACATTTGAAGCATTGCCTTTCCTAGGTAATGGTTTCCCATTGGTATATGTTGCTTTAATGACGTTTATCTTGATTGTAAGTTCAGTTACAATGGTATTGGCCGTTGAGGCGGGTCACCGCATGGACAAAAAAGGAGTTATTAAATGGATGTTAGCAACCATTATCGGTGGATTCTTCTTTCTAGGCTCTCAAGCTTGGGAATGGGGTCACTTTATTCATGGTACAGAGTTCGGACGTGTTTCTTTAAGCGATGGTTCTTCAGCTATTGTAAAAGGTGAATTTGGTAAAATCAAAAGCTTTACGGTTTTAGAAGCAGGTGATCATGCTCACGGACTTGCAGTAGGTGATGAAATAACGAATGAAAATATAGACCCTGCAGAGGTAGATTTGATGCACGCTTTTCAACATGCAGCAACTGCTGGACATCTTCATGGTACTGCTGGAGATTTAACGATAACACTTCATGATGGTACTAAAGCCAAAGTGAATAAAGAGGCAGATAAAAACTTGCAGTTATTGGTTAAAGAACCGGGTTCTAAATACGCAGTATCCCTTCCATCAGATGAATCAACTCGAATCGAAGGAGAAGAAGCAACAATGGAATATTATCAAGCACTAGCAAAAAGTAACGTGATGTATGGTGCGAACATGGAAGAAAATGAATACGGACCAAAACAGTACGGACAATTTTTCTTCTTTATTACTGGATTTCACGGATTCCACGTTTTTTCTGGTGTGATCATTAATATACTCATTTTCGTAGGCGTACTGAGAGGTATTTACCACAAAAGAGGTCATTATGAAATGGTCGAGAAAACCGGACTTTACTGGCACTTTGTCGATTTAGTTTGGGTATTTGTATTTACATTTTTCTACCTTATCTGATAGGTTGATTAAATTGAACTTTTAAATTATGGAAAGAGACGACGTAATAGAATATTCTTTAGATACGCATCATTCTGAAGAACAAGGAAAGAAGATTCGTAAGAAGATTTGGATGGTGACTTTGTTGCTAACAATTGTTACAGCGGTAGAGGTAATATTGGGTGCAATGGTAAAACAAGGTAGTGACGGTTGGTTAACTGTTAAAATCCTATTTATTATCTTAACTTTATTGAAGGCAGGATACATTGTGCTTTCTTTCATGCACCTAGGTGATGAACGGAAAGTATTGAAGTGGATTATTTTGATGCCTTATGCTATCTTTATCATTTATTTAATGTTCATAGCATTTACAGAAGGAACTGCTGTAGGTGGTTCAATGTAAATAGTACAGATAGTGGCGCAAAAAAGTACTAAATTCAGTCGTTTAAAACCAATACTAATGCTGTTTTTGGTTTTTGGGCCGGCTCTTTTGCTCATATTCGTTTCTCTGAATAAATGTGAACACAAGTTTGAGCAATTACCTTTTTATGGTAAGTTAGATAACTTTAAGTTTCATACTTCATCAGGAGAAGAAATTAATCAAGAAACTCAAAAAGATAAAATTACATTGTATTCTACTATTCAAGTAGGATGCCCCCAGAATTGTGCGATTGACTTACTGAAATACAATATGATGGTGTATCAAATGTATCGTAAGTACCAAAAGCGGATGAGTCATATAAAGTTTGTTTCTATCGTTACAGACCAAAACGGAAACCCAGTTGACGACCTCAGTGAAATAGAGTTTTTAATGAATGATATTGTTCAGGGGTACGACCCTTCTATTTGGACGCTGGTAAAGGGAGACCCAAAGCAATTGTATGATATTGAAAGTAATGGGGTGAATCTATATACCATGGAAAGTGATACGGCTTTTGCAACAAAACCTCACCTAGAAATGTTATTAATTGTAGATAAAGAAAATAACCTTAGACTTGTTCGTAAAGGAAATCAAGAAGGGTTGATTCGTGATTTTAAAGAGCATATCGCATTACTTCAAAAACAGTATGATAAAGAAGCTTACAAAGGGACCAAAGAAGAAGAATAGGAGCAGTGTATTCGCTTTCATCTGTTCTGTAGCTTTCTTAAGTTCCTGTTCTCCTACCGATGATGTGAAAAATAACAGTTTGCCCTTTATTGGTCATTACGATATTGCTTTTGAAGATGAGGAGGGCTACAAAAAAGGGGACACCATTTTTCATAAAGTACCTGATTTTATCTACCTGACTCAAGATTCAATAGCACTTAGTTCCGATGAGATTAAAGGTAAGGTGTGGGTGGCTAAGTTTTTCTTCTCCACGTGTCCAACAATTTGCCCTCCAATGACCTCTTCTATGAAACAATTGCGAGAGGATATGCACGAGTTTGATAGTGATGTAGTGTATTTGAGTTTCTCCATTAATCCTAAGAAAGATACCCCGAGTAGATTACAACAGTATATGCAAGAGCATGGAATTAGTAATGCTGATAATTGGTATTTTCTTACGGGCGTGGAGGAGGATGAAACGCATATTCTAGGCACTCAAGGGTTTAAAATTAACGCGATGTCTGATGACAATGCGCCTGGTGGTTATGCCCACAGTCCAAATTTCATTTTAGTGGATCAAAACTTACATATCAGAGGTATTTACGATGGGCTAGAACCAAAAGAAGTAGCGCAATTACAGTTAGATATTAAAAAATTAGTAAAGAAATGAGTCAAGTAAAACATACAGACGCTCAGTTGGCGAAATTCAGAAAGCTGATTATCGCGCTGTCGGTTATTATTCCGGTGGCAGTAGCTGCTCTTTTTGGAATTAAAATAGATGGAGTAGATTTTTCTTTTCTACCGCCTATTTATGCGGGTATAAATGGCGTTACAGCTGTTGTTCTCATTAGCGCTTTGATAGCAATTAAGGCGAAGAACATGAAACTGCATCGCGGTTTAATGCGAGTTGCCTTACTTCTTTCGCTACTCTTCCTAGTAGCCTATGTTGCATATCATATAACTTCGGATTCTACTTCTTATGGCGGAGCGTATGCAACGCTTTACTATATCATCCTGATATCACACATAGTACTTAGTGTTATAGTCATTCCACTCGTATTGTTCACCTACTTATTCGCTTGGCAAGGAAATTTTGAAAGACATAAGAAATGGACGCGATTCTCCTTTCCAATATGGTTATATGTAGCGGTAACTGGAGTTATTGTTTACTTTATGATAGCACCTTTCTATTCCCAGATACCTTAACCACGCACCTAAGCCTGTATTTTTATTTTAATTGAAGGCTTATTCGCTTGGAGGAATAGGTGTATTCGCTATGACTTCCAACCATTCATCGACAGATTTTGCATCTTCTATGGAGAAATTACCAGATCGAGTTCTTCGTAATTTTATAAGAGTCGCTCCGCTTTGTAATTTTTCACCAAAGTCAAATGCAATAGAGCGAATATAAGTTCCTTTCGAGCAGGATATTTCAAAGTCTATCTCCGGAAAACGACTGCTGTCCGCCTTGAATAGATGTATGGTCACCGCATTTTGTTTCATTTCAATCGCTTTTCCGGCTCTTGCCGATTCGTAAGCGCGTTTACCATCTATTTTTTTTGCTGAAAAGATCGGAGGTGTTTGAAGTTGTTCTCCTAGAAAAGAAGCAACAGCTTTTTGAATAAGTTCATCCGTGATATGTTCTGTAGGGAATTCTTGATTGTACTCTGTTTCTAAATCATAACTAGGAGTCGTTTTCCCCAGGAGAAAAGTTCCGGTATACGTCTTTTGTTCCGACATATATTTTTCGCTCTCCTTCGTTTTTTTACCTGTACAAATAATCAGTAAACCAGTGGCTAATGGATCTAGGGTTCCGGCATGACCTACTTTAAATTTTTTAATATCGTATGTGTTTCGCAACTTCCACCTTAATCTATTTACTACATCAAACGATGTCCATGTAAATGGTTTGTCTACAAGAATTACTTCACCTTCTTTGAAATCGTGCACATGAATAATTTTAAGTGGTCAATGAGAAAATAATGGCTGCAGTTCCTACGGCAAAACAATAGATAGCAAAATAAGTCAATTTACTTTTCTTGACGAGACGAATCATCCAAGTACAAGCGATAATTCCCGTAATGAATGCGGCTATAAATCCTACTCCTAAAGCAGTGTAATTTGCTCCTTCAATCACAAAGTCGTCAGAGAGAAGGTCTTTTGCTACTTTCCCTAGGATTAACGGAACTACCATTAAAAATGAAAAACGAGCCGCTTTGGATTTGTCGATACCAAGAATCACAGAAGTACCTATAGTAGCACCTGACCTGGATATTCCAGGTAGAATCGCAATAGCTTGCGCAATTCCAATAAGTAGGGAATGCATAAAACTAACTTCTTTAACTGTATTTTTTGCTCTGTCGGCTAGAAATAAAAGCAAACCAGTAACCAGCAGCATAGCCCCTACCAACAGTATTTGACCGCTAAAAAAAGTTTCTAATTCTTCACTAAAAATGACGCCAACAATAGCCGCTGGAATCATGGATAAAATTATTTTCAGCGAGTAATAAAATGAATCATTTAGTTTAAACTGGAAAAGTCCTTTAAAAATATCACCTACATCTTTTCTGAAAACAACTATAGTGCTAAGTGCAGTAGCAAAATGCAACACAACAGTTGTAAGCATGCTCTCTTTAGCCATTGCATTACTTCCTTGCATGGCTTTTACCAATTCTAAGTGTCCGCTGCTTGATACGGGTAGGAATTCGGTTAACCCTTGGATGATCCCAAGAATAATCGCATCAATAATTCCCATTTAATCAATTTTTTCTTCTTGAGAAGGCTTATTCTTTTTAATGATTCCGTAAATGATAATGATATAACCAGTTACAATCAATATCGGAGCTAGTGTAATTCGAATCGGCGAAAAAAGCTCGTCTGCATCAAATACATCTTTGCTTTCAGCGGCTCCACCAATCATGAGAATAAAACCAATAACATTAAGTGCTAAGCCAATATATAAAAAGCGATAGTTCGACTTATCGAAAACGAATTTGTGTTCTTCTTTATTTTCCATGAAGCAAATTTAATAACCTGAGTTCGATTAATACAACAAAGTCAAAATTAATTTTTCTTTTTGATAATTAGGCATATTTTTAAGGAATAGCGAGCTATCACGTAAAACGTAACGCAGTTAGCGAGAAGAAAAAATAATAGTTAAACCTTAATGCTCACTATTTTAGTGCGTTTTGACAAAGTTGAATTAAGCGAACTCAGGTTAATACAAATCATCCACACGCTTGCGCAAATATTTGTTAAGGGCAAACCAAGTAGACAATAAACTGATGAAAATCCCTATCCCAAGCAATGAGCCAAGCAGTAATCCGAAAGTTTCAAGATCATAGGTCACACTAATGCCATCCATATAATTGTTGAGACCATAGAACACTCCCATCAATAGTCCCATTCCAATAATTGCGGAAAGAAATCCTTGACCTATGGCACTCCATAAGAATGGTTTACGAATAAAACCTGGCTTTGCACCCACTAATTGCATCGTTTTAATGGTAAATCGTTTGGAGTAAAGGGCTAATCGAATGGTGTTATTGATCATCGCAAAAGCTATAATTGCCAATAATATTCCGATAGCAATAAATATGTATATCCACTGCAAGAATCCAAGATTCACCTCGTTAACCCGGTTTTCATCGTAGTTCACCTCAGCTAGTTGACTCGGATATTCGGCCAAAAGTTTTGATTTAATAGCGGAGAGCCCTTCTATTGAAACATGTTCACTTTTTGGATTAAAAGTAACAGAGGGGGGGAAAGGACTGTTTCCATCGAAGATAGATTTAATTTCATTGAGCTGTTCTTCGTTGTCTTGAAATACTTCTAACGCGCGATCGGGTGAAACAAACCAAACAGATTTAATTTCTTCCCATTGCTTCAACTCTTGCTCAATCAACTTTATGTCGGCGTCGTTTAGTGAAGGGGTGAAGAATAAATCGATCTCTACATTTTCTTTCGACGAACTTTGAAGATTATCTAATCCGAAATAGGCCCCAATTACAAGACCTAACATAAAAAGAACAAGAGAAATACCCACAATCACTGATGCATACCCAGTTTGTAACCCTCGTTTATTGTATTTTTCTACTTCACTTGCCATTGGGACGAAGTTAAAAAGATTTTTAATACGACTCGGAATTAATAATTAACAGCGATTAGTTAGTTTAATTGAACTACTGCATCTACTGCTATAGTAGTTAAGTAAAATGTGTAAAGTGAAGGTGTTATTTGGTTTTAAGGACATGGAATTTAACACAAACTCAAGATGATAAAGTCAACAATTTCACATAATCCTTAAATTATTTCAAAAAAATAGCTACCAAGGTAAACATTTTGATATCTTTGATGTTTAAATAAAATAACTAATAAAAAACAAATGAAAAAAGCAGTTTACGCAGCATTTATGGTTGCAGCATTCGGTCTTACATCTTGTGGTGGAGCTGAAGAGGTAGTGGAAGAAGAAGTAGTAGTTGAAGAAGTAGTAACTTCAGAATACATGTTAAACACAGAAGAGACAAAATTAGGATGGAAAGGTTCTTGGGCTGTTCCAGGTGAAGACGGAACGCCAATGGATGTAGAATTTCATAACGGTGGTATTTCAGTTACTGAAGGTATGGTAAGTGTTACAGGAGAAGAAGTAACAGGTGCTTTTACTATTGATATGTCTACAATCACAAACGAAGATTTAGCAGAAGATAGTGTGAAGCAAGGAGAATTAGTTGGTCATTTAATGGCTCCTGATTTCTTTAATGTAACAGATTTCGCTAAAGTTGGTGTTGCACTTAATGGTGTAAAAGATGGTATGGCAATGATTACTGTTGACATTATGGGTAATAAAATGGATCAAACTGTTCCAGTAACAACAGCAATGGAAGGTGATAAAATGATGATGCACGGTGAATTCCCATTAGATTTCACAGCATTGAATTGGAGAATGGCAACGCCAGACCCAGCAAAACCAGAAGGTGGAAATGTTAACCCAGTGGTTAACTTCCAACTACATGCAGTATTGGATAAGAAATAGGTTTTAGTTTACAAATACCTTTGTATCATATAAGAAGAGGGCTCTATTTAGAGTCCTCTTTTTTTGTTGTGTATTATATAGTGGAGACGCGATTAATCGCGTCTCCACTATATAATACACAATATCTATGCCTCCGAATTGATTTTCTTTCGAATAGGTTTAGTAATTTTGCTTTAATGAAAAGAGAATCGACAGCTGAGTTACTCGCTGAATTAATCGTTCAATTCAACGCAAAAGGTTGGTCTGCGGCTACCGGTACAAACTATTCTTTTCGGATAGGAAGTAACGAAGATACGTATTGGGTTTCTCAGTCGGGCAAGGATAAAGCCTATTTTGAAGCAGATGATTTTATGAAAGTAGCGTTAACTGGTCAGGTTTGTACTGAATTTGAACATTTAAAACCTTCAGCTGAAAATTTGATTCACGCATTGATTTATCAAAATTCAGACGCGAAAGTTATTCTTCATAGTCACTCTGCAAACGCTACCATTTTACCTCAATATTTTTTAGATAAATCAGAGAACTTCTTAGTGATAGAAGGTTATGAATTGCAAAAAGCAATTGCCGGCATCACATCGCACGAAGAACAACTTTTTCTCCCACTATTTTCAAATACTCAAAATATTCCAGAACTAACAGCTCAACTGCACAATCGCTGGGAAAATTGTAACAAAGCAAACGGTTTTGCGATTGGCAATCATGGAATATATACCTGGGGGGTAGATTTAGCAGCAGCTAAACGTCATTTGGAAGCGTATGAGTTTTTGTTAGATTGTGTTTATAAAAGAATGTTATTAAATAAATAAATCATGGCAATTTTAACTATTCCTGATGCCAATCAAACGATTCACGATCCACGTGAAATCCAAGCTTTTTTAAATAATAGAGGAGTTTATTTTGATATTTGGGACACAATAAAGGTGACTGAAATTGATACTTCAGAGGAAATTCTCGAAAAATATGCCTCTCTGTTAGATCCATATATGGATGAAAATGGATACAAGGTGGCGGATGTATTAATTATTAATAAGCATACTGAAAATTACAATGCTATTCGTGAAAAATTCCTTGCTGAACATGTCCATACAGAAGACGAAGTTCGTTATTTTATCGATGGAGAAGGTTTCTTTTGGTTTCACCTTGAAACGGGGGAAGTATTCAATGTGCTTTGTCAAAAGGGCGACCTGATTTCAGTTCCAGCAGGAGTAAAGCATTGGTTTGATACGGGAGAAATACCATTTGTTAAAGTTATTCGAATTTTTATTGATAAAAGTGGATGGGTTCCTCATTACACGGAGTCTGCTATTGAAAAGAATTACAATTAATGCAACAACCATCATTTATACTTACGGATATCGAGGGGACAACCACACCTAAGAAATTCGTTTTCGACGTTTTGTTTCCCTATTTCTTAGCGCATTTAGATGAAGTACGGATTCACCAAAATGAACCTGATTTTTTTAATAGTATTCAGTTAGTGAAGGAAACTATAAAAAGTGAGCAAGGCTTCGCAAGTCCTACATTTGATGATGTTTTCAAGGAACTCAAAAACTGGGTTGAAACAGATAGAAAACATCCAGCTTTAAAGTCCTTGCAAGGGTTGATTTGGGAGAAAGCGTACCGCAAAGGTGACTTAAAAGGAGTTTTGTATGACGATGTGCCTACTCAACTTTCGAAATGGTCTAAAGAAGGAATCAAGTTAGGTGTGTACTCCTCCGGTTCTGTGAAAGCTCAAAAATTATTATTTGGTTTCTCAAATTTTGGGAATTGCTGCACGTTGTTTAATGCTTATTTTGATACGGCAATTGGTCACAAAAGAGAAGCGAATTCTTACACTAAGATTGCAGAAGAACTAGAGTTGAACGCGCAAGGTATTTTGTTTCTTTCGGATATAGCAGAAGAACTAGATGCGGCAAAAGATGCTGGAATGCGCACTGTTCAATTGATTCGAGATGACTCAACGATTCCATCAGAGAATCATTTAAAAATTCATTCATTTAACGAAATTATATGGAAGTAGTAATACCATCACCCTTGAGAACACTATGGGAGCATGGAGATCATATTGTTGTGATAGATCAACGTAAACTGCCTCACCAATTCGTAATGGAACATATTCGTTCGCTTGAACAAGCAGTTTGGGCAATTAAGGAGATGGTTGTGCGTGGTGCTCCTCTTATTGCTTGCGCTGGAGCGTATGGTGTTTATTTAGGATTACGTGCAGCAAAAAATAAAGAGGAGTTGAATAAAATTCTTTCTGATCTTAGAAATTCTCGTCCCACTGCGGTTAACTTGTTCAATATATTAGATCGACTGGAATCAGAAATACAGGTATGTGCTTCTTTGGAAGAAATGACGGCGAAATCCCTAGAATTAGCTCGTTTGATAGTGGAGGAAGATGTGGAAATTTGTCGACTAATAGGGGAGAGTGGCTTACCTCTTATTGAAGAGCTGTATGCCAAGAATCCGAATCGTCCGGTACAAATTCTGACGCATTGTAACGCTGGAATGTTGGGCTGTATTGAATGGGGAACAATTAGCTCGCCTATTTATCAAGCTAAAGCTAAAGGAATTCCTGTTCATGTCTGGGTAGATGAAACTCGTCCTCGAAATCAAGGGGCGAATCTTACGGCTTGGGAATTAATGCAAAATAATATTGACCATACTATTGTTGTTGATAATACAGGTGGGCATCTGATGCAAAAGGGAATGGTGGATATTGTAATCGTTGGGGCTGATAGAGTTACCCGAAATGGGGATACGGCGAATAAAATTGGCACCTACTTGAAGGCTCTTGCTGCTAAGGATAATAATGTTCCTTTTTACATAGCTTTGCCGTCCACTACCGTTGATTGGAAGATGTATGACGGTACGAAAGAAATTGAAATAGAAGAGCGAAGTCAAGAGGAAGTGAAATATGTTTGGGGAAATAATGATAGTGGTGTTTTTCAACGCGTGCTTATTTGTCCGCTAACAAGTAATGCTTTAAATATAGGGTTTGATGTAACTCCAGCTCGATTAATTACTGGCTTGATAACAGATAGAGGGATTTGTCCCGCAAATGAAAATGGGTTACTTCAATTGTTCCCTGAAAATACATAAACGATGTCAGCCATTAAGAATATAATTTTTGATTTGGGTGGAGTTATTTATGACATCGATTATCACAAGACTATCGAATCTTTTTCTAAGTTAGGAATCGACCAAGCTGAAATCCTGTATTCGCAGGCGAAACAAACTCATCTTTTTGATGAGTACGAAATTGGTGCAATTTCTACGAGCGAATTTATCCAAGAACTCAAGACTAAATTAAGTAAGGAGTTGAAGGATCAAGAAATTATCGATGCGTGGAATGCTCTGTTGATCGGTTTGCCGACTCATCGGTTAGATTTTTTGATGGATGTAAAGTCTAAGTTCAACAGCTACTTATTAAGTAACACCAATGCATTGCACATAGCTCAAATTAATAAGGAGTTAGAAGGGAAAAGCAAAAATGGATTAGCGCCTTACTTTCATGAAGTGATTTTGTCCTACGAACTAGGCATGAGAAAACCACATAAAGAAACGTTTATTGAGGTGATAAACAGACTAGGTTTAGACCCTTCTGAGACACTTTTTATCGACGATAGCTCACAACACCTGATTGGCGCGGAAAATGCGGGAATAAAAGTATACCATCATGTGACAGGAGATATCGTTGACATATTTCCTACGCTTGTTTAGCGTGTTTCCTTATTTATCTTGGCAGAGTTCTATTAAAATTCCTTCAGTTGATTTAGGGTGAAGGAATGCGATGAGTTTATTATCTGCCCCATCTTTAGGTGTTTGATGAATCAGTTCAAATCCGTTAGCAGATAAGCGCTTTATTTCATGCTCTATATCCTCTACATCAAAAGCAATATGATGTATTCCTCTTCCTTTTTTTGCTATAAATTTCGCAATGGCGCTTTTAGGGTCTGTAGCTTCAAGAAGTTCAATTTTTGATTCCCCGATTTGAAAAAATGCGGTTTTCACATGCTCAGAAATAACTTCTTCCACTTTATAGCAGGAGGTATTGAGCAATACTTCAAATGTTTTAATGGCCTCATCTATGTTCTCAACCGCAAGTCCCAAGTGTTCTATTTTTCTCATAGCACAAAATAAAAATAAAAAATCCCGCTCTTGAAAGAGCAGGATTTAAAGCAATGTATAAGGAATTAACCTTTAATGAATTTTTCGTTTTTGTTGTCAAAGTTAATGTAGTAAGCACCTTTTCTAAGGTTGTCACAATTAACACTTGAAGCATATCCTTTTTTCACGATGTTACCATACGCGTCATAAATTTCATACTTCGTTTCAACAGCTGCTCCATTCGCAGTAAATTTAATTTCAGATTTTACTTTTTTAGGAGCCATTTCTACATCTGGAATTGCAGATGTAAATATTTTTTCTTCCGATTTTTTCTTTGTTCCTGAATGGTCAATTTGTACCACACGTACTTTATTCTCTCCTGAATGAGGAATAACACTGTACTCATAACTGTTTTCACCTGGAGTTCCAACACCATCAACTTCTCCAGCACTTACCCATTTGTTCCAACGGTACTGTTCAACTACGTAAGGTAGTTTACCTTGTTCTGAAGTTGTGCTCCATTTCAATAGACCTTCATCAGAAATATTCATTTCCATAATCTTAAAAGTGGAACGAGGTAATAAAACTTCAGGGTTTAATATTTTCGGAGTACATCCATCATTATGTTCTATAACGATGAATACAGGATCACCAACATTGATGTTGAATAGCGCAAAGTCTATTTCAAAAGCGCTTCGCGATACACCGCCAGGCATAACGTCACCATTAACGGTAACTTTCGAGGCGCAAAACCCGAAACCATCCTCGTCTTCAGGGTTTTGAACATATAAATTCTTTCCTTGATAACTGCCCTCAATGGACAAATCCGCTCGGGCTATCAATACAGAAATAAGTGATAAAGTGACTAAAATTGCTTTCATTTATCTTTCGAGTAAAATTTTACAAGTGCAATAATACTCTGTATTTATTAAAAAAACAATTCTAATGCGTAATTTTTTTCTGTCAATTCTTTTTTTTTAACTACAAACACCAAAAATCTGTAGATTAAAATTGAGATATTTAATATTTCTGTTATCTTAGTTGCCACTATTGCAAATGAATATGTGAACAATAATCTTTAGATTTTATGAAAAATATCCTTTTTATTTTAGTGTTGTCCATTTTAGTATTAGTAAGCTGTGGAGATAAAGTGAAAACCTTTGATCATGCGGGAGGAACTTTTTCCTTTGCGATTTCTCATGAACCAACCACTCTTTTGGCAAGGAAAGTTACAGATGTTTACTCAGCAGCGGTCATTTTTCAAGTGCTAGAGGGTCTTACATGTTTAGACCCTACCACGCTGGAACCGCAACCTGGTTTGGCTGAATCATGGACTGTTTCTGATGATGGATTAGAAGTAACATTTAAAATAAGAGAATCTGTCTATTTTCATGATAATGACATTACTGGAAGTACTAGATTGTTGACGCCTGCAGATATTGTCTATTCTATTGAACTCGCATGTAAGCAAATTATGGGGGAAGAACCTTCAAGTGCCTATTCAGCTATTTATAAAGGAATTATTGAAGGTGCTGAAGCTTTTCACCTGGGCGAATCGGATAATATCTCCGGACTTCAAGTAGAAGGAAATAACTTAACCATTACCTTGTTGAAGCCGGATGCTAGTTTCTTAGATAAATTAGCTGCAGCAAATGCCGCGGTTGTTTTAAGAGAGGCTGTTGAGGCAGGTAGGGAGTCAGACTTAATTGGAACAGGTCCTTTCGTATTTAAACAATACAGAGACATAGAGGATAATACAGAGATTGTCCTGATTAAAAATCCGAACTATCACCTGAAGGATCCTGAAGGGAATCAATTGCCTTATTTAGATACCCTTTTATTTGTAGTAGAAAGTAAAAGCTTGAGACAATTGGAAATGTTTGAAGAAGGGCGTATCCAGCTTATCGAAGGGCTTCCTCCAAGCAGAATTACGAACATGTTGGAGGGGCGTATGGATGATTTCAACTCATCTCCTCCGAAATTAATACTCAAAAGAAAACCTCTTTTGGCTACGCAGTACTATGAGTTTAATTTGCTTTATGAACCGTTCAAAGATGTGCGCGTTAGAAAAGCACTGAGCTATGCGGTGGATAGGAATGATATAATCCAAAATGTGTTAAACAATCAAGCCCATAGTGCAGGTGAAGCAGGTATCGTTCCTCCTGCGGCATTTAGTGGATATAATTCTAAAGAGGTTAAGGAACATGGTTACTCGTTTAACCCTGAGAAGGCAAAGCAGTTATTAGCAGAAGCAGGATATCCGAATGGAGAAGGCTTTCCTACGATAGATTTGAAATTCAACTTGGGTACAATTCACTCTGCTGTAGCTGATCAATTTGCAAAACACATGAAGAAATATTTGAACATAAATGTCAACATTGATGGCCTGTCTTTCGAAGATAAGATAGATAGCCAACGCAATGCTAAAGGGCAAATCACAAGGACTTCTTGGTATGCTGATTATTATAGTCCAGAAACATTTCTCATGAATATGTATGGAAAATTTGTTCCTGAAAACGCAGGGGAACCATCCTTGTTGAATTTGACGCGTTATCAGAATGAAGATTTTGATAAAGCTTTTGAAATGGGAACAGCATCCAAAGATATTGCTGATCGGTACAAATTCTTTGCCCAAGCAGAACAAATAATGATGGATGACGCTCCAATAATTGTATTGTGGTATGAAGAGACAATCAAAGTGACGTACTCTAAAGTAAGGAATCTTAAATTGAACGAAATGAATTTCTATCAATTTAGAGATGTATATATTAAAGAATGGTCTGAAGAAGAGTTCAGAGCTTCCAACGAAAAAAGCAATTAAATCTTTTTTTGTTTTAGCCGTTTTATGAAAGTAAAATTTCTATTTCTACTTCTGTTGTTTTCTGGGCACGCCAGTGCACAGATAGTTCAAAATGTGAGAGGGAATGTCGTAGATGTTGAATCTAAATACCCTTTGATTGGTGCGAAAGTTCAAATTGTTGGCGCCGACTCGACACTTTTTCGGACACTTACGGATCAATTCGGAAATTTTCTGCTTAGAAATGTACCCATCGGGAAATACGACATTACCTTCGATTATAATTTTTATAACTCTAATAAGTTAACGGTAATTGTTCAATCAGGTAAGGAAAGCATCGTAAATGTTGAATTAGAAGAAGAAATTAGTACAACGGAGGAAGTTGAAATTATAGGAAACTCTTCGAAAGAGGTTCAAAATGAAATGGCCCTCGTATCTGCGCAACAATTTAGTATCGAAGAAACTGAAAGGTATCCCGGTTCACGTGCCGACCCGGCAAGAATGGCGAGTAACTTTGCTGGAGTTCAAGGGGCAGACGATACGCGAAACGATATTGTTATTCGAGGAAACTCTCCACTTGGTTTGATCTATAAGGTAGAAGGAATCGATATTCCTAACCCCAATCATTTCGCTGTCTCTGGATCTGCTGGTGGCCCCGTAGCGATTATTAACAATAAGATTCTTGGTAATTCCGATTTTTTCATGTCTGCCTTCCCTGCTGAATTTGGAAATAGTATCTCCGGTGTTTTCGATTTAAATTTTCGAAATGGAAACCAAACAAAACATGAGTTAACAGGTCAATTTGGGTTTTTAGGAACTGAAATTATGGCGGAAGGGCCTATTAATAAAGAAAAAAGATCAAGTTACTTAATAATGGGTCGGTACTCTACGTTAAGTATGTTTCAATCGATCGGAATAAGTATTGGTACAGATGCTGTTCCTGTTTATGGTGACGGTGCGTTTAAGTTTTCGTTTCCTCAAAAAAAAGGAGGTAATCTTTCATTTTTTGGAATGGGAGGCGCTTCTTCGATAGAAATTGTTGTTTCTGAGCAAACAGAAGTGGCTGAAGAGGCTTTTGGTGAAGGGGATAGGGATCAATATTTCAACACATCAATGGGGATTATAGGAGCTACTTATAAGAAACCACTGAATGAAAATACTTTCATTAAAACCACCCTAGCAACAACGTTTGATACTCAAAACTCTAATCATAATTTTTTAATTCGATCCCTGGATACTACAAATGTAGGCGGGGAAGAACAAGTAAGTATAAGAACTGATAGTATCTATCCGCTGATGGGCTACAGATTTAAAACGAATAGACTGTCTTGGTATGGAACGATTAATCATAAAATCACAAAGCAACACATAATTAAAGCGGGTTTCAATATCGACGCTTTTATGATTAATAATATTGATTCTGCCTTGAATGCTGCGCACGATCAGTTCCAAGTACGTCATGATTTCATAGGTTCATCACTCTTGATTCAGCCATTTTTTCAATACAAATGGAAAGTGAACAGTGATATGGATTTTACTGCAGGTATTCATAGTCAGTATTTTTCCTTGAGTAATAGCATAAGCTATGCAGAACCTAGAGTTGGATGGCAATATCGTATGAAAAACAAACAAGTGCTGAGTGCTGGTGCAGGAATGCATAGCCAAACTCAACCGCTCTATCAATATACTTATCAGCGATATGACGCTCAAAATAATCCAGTTTTACACAATAGAAACATGGATTTTACAAGAAGTATTCATACTGCCATAGGATATGAAAAGACATTTGAGAATGGATTGCGCATAAAGAGTGAAATCTATTACCAACAGTTGTATAATGTGCCAATAGATATGAAGCCTTCAGCGTTCAGTTTGATAAATCAAGGCTCAGGATTTCAGCGATTTTTTCCTGATACGCTCGTTAATGATGGTACAGCGAGAAATTATGGAATTGAAATTACTGTCCAAAAGTTTTTTGATAAATCATTCTTCTATTTGATGACAGCATCATTTTTTGAGTCTAAATATACTGGGAGTGATGGAGTTGAAAGGGATACTGATTTTAATGGAAATTATGCTGCCAATTTTTTAGCGGGAAAAGAATTTAAGATAAAAGGTAAAAATGTTTTATCTATGGGGCTAAAGTTTACAATTGCCGGAGGAAGAAGGTACGGTTTTGTGGATATTCCAGCAACAAATGAACAAAGTGAATTGGTTTTTCTAGACGAAGGGTTTAATGAACGTCAATTTCAGGATTACTACAGACTCGATTTTAGAACCACGTACAAAATAAATACGCAGCGATTGACTCATGAAATTGGGTTAGATTTAGTAAATGTGTTGAATACGCAAAACCTCTTGGCGTTATCGTATGCCCCAAGTTTGTCTGACCCCTCGGCAGAACCTATAGCCGAACGCTTTCAACTCGGATTTCTACCAATTTTTTATTATCGAATAGATTTTCGACTAGATAAAAAGAAGAAAGATTAATTCATCGCTTTGAGCGTGTTGTAGACATGTGAAACGCTGCAACTGTATTTATTCGCTATTTTTTGCATGGTGTACCCTTCCTTTGTTCTGAGTCTTTTAACTTCCTCTTTGTCTTCTTTTGAAAGAGGGTCAGGTTTTCCCATTCGTTTCAACGTGCCACTAGGTCCGTATTTTTTTCGTCGAATTACCCATAGTTTTTTCATATCTCGATCTGAATTCTGGAAGGCTATTTTACAAGCTTCTTTGTGACTCGTCCATCTCAAGTTTTTGAAGTCATTATTGGTGACATCACCATCAATATGTATGACAACCTTATGCTTTCTAGGGTGGTCATTCGGAATGAATGCTTCTGCTACGGCTTTGTGTACATAAACTGTTTTCAACTTTCCTTTATCGTCAATTAAATCAGTCATTTTGTAACTGTTCGAAGGGTGAATCCGCAGTTTACGTTCTTTTCTATTGAAGTGCATTTTTCTTCCTGATTTGAACTCTTTCGTACGTTCTTTTGAACGAATATTTCCGTTATTTGAAACTTCGTAATCACTAAAGTTCGGAATAGTTGCCCACATATGAGTTAGTTTTGTTTTATACTAAATAAACATATCATTTATGAAATGGTTCAACGACTTCCATGGAATTTCATATTTGTCATGCAGAAAACAGATGAAAATGATATATTTTCTTTGTATAAACAGTCCTATAATTGGTAATTATGTTTATTTTTGTTTCAAAATTAATGCACATGAGTTCTAAAGTAGTTTTTGAAGAATTAGGAAATTTCATTTTATGGTCAACTGAAATTCTTTTTGAAAATATTGGAAATATGTTTAATACAGCCTGTATAGTAACAGGTTTTGTGGGACTTTTCTTTTGGCTCAACACCCAACGAAAGTTCAATGCAGAAGCCTTGAATAATCCAGACCAACTTAAATAGATAGTAATTCACAACTAGAAGAAAAAGCAGCTGTCACTTCAAAAAAATCCAGACCAACTTAAATAGATAGTAATTCACAACGATATACTAAGGTGACTTGCGAGTTGCCTTTTTTTGTGAGTAAAAGATTCAATTTATTTTTATCGGGTAGGTAAAACGATCATTTTCATTGAAAACGATCAGGAGATAAAAACCAGGAGATATACCTTCAAATGAAATCAGGGTTTCATCTGTTAAAATTCCCTTTTTTAGTACCCTTCCTAGTTCATCCGCAATAGAAAACTGACATTCTTCGCACTCCGAATTGCAACGTACAATTACGTTTTGAGTGGTCACAATTATTTCTAAGTTGTTTGCACTCGTGGTTGTGTCGGTATATCTTTGAGTTGTTACCATTCTTTGGCTAATTTACAGACAATAGATAAAAAAGAAGAAAATGTCCCGTGTTTTTAGTCAAATCAGGTGTATTGAACGATTAATCTATAAATAGGGAATACAAACTTTACTGATGAACGGCATTTAATATGGGTTTTAAGCGAAGGTTTATCTAGCGTATGTTTGTAATCGTGAAACGTAATGACTACTGCTTATCAATTTGCTTTTTCCAATGTAAAAGAAAAAGTACTACCAACACCGGGCGTACTGCGCACGTTAATAGTTTGATTGTGCGAATCTATAATGTGTTTGACAATAGCTAACCCTAGACCTGAGCCTCCTTCATTTCTATTTCTGCTCTGTTCAACGCGGTAAAAACGCTCAAATAATCGCGGTAAATCTTTATCAGAAATACCAGGTCCATTATCAGAAACTTCCGTCATGATCACATCGTCTAATGTGTAAAATCGGATGGTTGTTTTACCGTCAATATGACCATAATTGATAGAGTTCAAAACTAAATTGGTAATAACTTGCGTTATTTTTGCTCTATCACCTTTCACTCGAACTTCATCATAGTCTTTGTTAAATCCAAGCTGAATATGCTTGTTATTAGCTGGAATTTCTAATGAATCTATTACTTCTCTGGCTAAATCAACGATGTCAAATGGTTTAATTGATATTTCAAAACGGTCGATTTCCATTTTTGTAATTTCATCTAAGTCCTCTAATAAAGAAGCTATTCGATCAGTTGCTTTTGATGCGCGTTCTAGGAATGTTCTGTTTACAGTTTCGTCCTCGAGCCCTCCTTCTAGTAACGTCAGAATATATCCTTGAATACTAAAAACGGGGGTTTTCAATTCGTGAGCTAAGTTGCCTAAAAATTCTTTTCTAAACTCTTCCTGCTCTTTTAATTTGGCAATTTCTTTACTTCGTTCTGTTGCCCATTTTTCAGTTTCTAATTCAGCAACTTCTATTAAATCATTATTAATCGAAACATTTACAGGTTCTTGGGTGGCTATTTTACCTTTTCGTATAATTCGATAAAGTAGCTTAATCCGTTTTTCTATATGCTTTTCTATTAAGAAGTAAAAAATAAAACCGGAACACAGCGTGATGAAAAAAGCAGATAATAAGAGTAGGTAGAGCGTGTTCTCGTCGAAAAATAGTTGGAAAATCCCCAATAATATAAGTGATACACCAAATAAAATGGCACTTGCTGTAAAAACGATATGTATCGGCTTCTTGTTTTTCACACTTCATTATAGGTGTAACCTACACCTTTTATAGTGCGAATGTAATCATCTCCTATCTTTTCTCGTAATTTTCTTATGTGAACATCAATAGTGCGCTCCCCAACAATTGTTTCATTTCCCCAAACTTTCGCTAAAATCTCATCTCTTGTGAAGACTTTTCCAGGTTTACTTAGAAGTAATTCTAGTAATTCAAATTCTTTTTTTGGCAATTGAATTTCTGTATCTTCTTTTAGGAGTAAAAAACGCTCGCGGTCTAAAAACAAGGATGAATCAGTCAGTTTTTGGACACGAGGTTTAGACTTTCTTCTTAGTAATGCTTCTATTCTGCTCACTAGTACCCGAGGTCTTATAGGTTTTGTGATGTAGTCATCCGCCCCAACTTCAAAGCCTGCAATTTGAGAGTAGTCTTCAGCTCTCGAAGTTAAAAATGCGATAATTGGTTGTTCTATATTTTTTTCCTCACGTATGACACTACAAACCTCCATGCCGTCCATTTTCGGCATCATTACATCCAATAGAACAAGGTCGGGTTGAATTGATTTTGCTAGTTCAACTCCTACTTCACCATTGTTTGCGGTGTAAACGATGTAGTTAGCCTTTTCTAAACTGTATTTTAAAAATTCTAAAATATCTGGCTCATCATCTACCAATAGTATTTTCTCTCTTGCGCTCATGTCTTTACTAATTCTTGTTGTAAAAGTACTGATGCGGTTTGCTCTTGTCTTTAAGACTATCTTATGATAAGGTTAACTTATTTAATTCTAGGTTACCCCACTATTATTGGATTGTTTCTGAATTGTTAAAATCGATACAAAGAGCGGAAAATCAAATAGATAACATAAATATTGAGTTGATATGTAAGGTTGATTATATTCCTTAATGTTTTGGTAACGTACATTTAATTATATGGTAAGTTTTAGTTTACAACCAATTGAAATAACCACCCCATCTTTGTGCCAACAAAAAAAAATGAAAATGAAAAAGAGAACTTTTAAATTAGCTTTGATTGCAGGAGTACTTGCAATGACAGCAATTTCCTGTAAAAAAGACGGATGTACAGATGTTACAGCGAACAACTACAATGAAGAAGCGAAAGATGATGATGGGTCTTGTACCTATGATGCAGTTGTCGTAGATGAGTCTACAGTAATTGTTTCTTCCAACATTACATCAAGTACTACTTGGGAAGCAGATAAAATTTATGTTTTAGCTGGACGTATTACGGTAACGAGCGGAGTAACTTTAACGATCGAGCCAGGAACAATCATAAAAGGTGAAGTAGGTACTGGTCCAAATGCAACGGCTTTAATTATTGCTAGAGGTGGTATGTTAATGGCTGAAGGTACTGTATCTTCTCCTATTATATTTACATCCGTTGCTGATGAGATTCAGTCAGGTGAAATTGCTTCTCCAAATTTAGACCCTACATTTAGTGGTCTTTGGGGTGGTTTAATTGTGTTAGGTAACGCACCTATTTCAGCAGATGCTGCTGCAGTTCAAATCGAAGGTATTCCTGCTTCAGATCAAAATGGTCTATATGGTGGTGCTGATGCTGCTGATAATTCTGGAGTTCTTCGTTATATTTCTATCCGTCATGGTGGAGCTAACATTGGTGAAGGAAACGAAATCAATGGAATAACACTTGGTGGTGTTGGTTCTGGAACGGTAGTAGAAAACATTGAGGTTATTGGTAATCAAGATGATGGTATCGAGTTATTTGGTGGTACAGTGAATGTTACTAACGCAATCGTATGGAATGCTGGTGATGATGCAATTGATACGGATCAAGCTTGGGCTGGTACATTAGATAACTTTATTGTAATCTGTGGAGCTGATACTGATCATGCATTAGAAATAGATGGTCCTGAAGGAGCAATGTTAGCTGGTAATAACCTTATGAACGGTTCAGTTAAAGGAGCTGCTGGTTCTGAACTAGGTGACTTTAGAAGTTCCGCAAGAGGAAGTTTTTCAAATATTTATTTCTTTAATTTCCCAGATCCTGCTACAGATGGTCGTGGTGACTTTTCTTTATCTTCAGGGTCTGATGTTACTTTTGGAGATGATGATTTGACATTCAGCAACCTTGAAGCTACTTCTCCAGCTGGTGTTGCATTGACAGATGTGTTCAGAAATGGGACAGATGTTCATGGTGCAGAAGTTGCTGCAGGTGCTAATACTGTTGGTGTAACGGTTGCTGCTTTTGCAACTTGGTCATGGGCAAGTGTTGCTGGTGAATTAACTGACTTTTAATTAAGAATTATATAATGTTGATTAATAAACTCGTCACTCAGGTGACGAGTTTTTATGGTTTACAAATAGTAGAAATTATGTATTTATCAAAAATATTCATCCTCTCTCTGTTACTTCTCTCTTTTTCAAATGTATATAGTCAGGATGGATTTATTCGTGGTGCAATATTAGATGATGCCACCAATGAAACTCTTCCAGGAGTTCGAGTTTCTGTTAAAGATCAACCAAAAGGTGCGTATACAGATTTAGATGGGAAATTCTCCATTAAAATCGCCCCTGGAACGTATGATTTAATCGTATCGTTTATTGATTATGATACCGTTAGTTTTCTGGCTATTGAAGTTTTGGCAGGTGAGGTGAACTTGTTAGATGATATTCGACTTGGAGAACAAGTCAATAACTTCGACGGTGTTGTGATTACTGCAGAGCGCACAAGGGATACGGAAAACGCTGTGTTGAATCTCAAAATGAAATCGCCCAACATGATTGATGGGATATCAAATGCGGCATTTAGAAAGACAGGTGACTCAGATGCAGCTTCTGCAATGAAAAGAGTTCCTGGGGTTTCTTTAGCTGGTGGAAAGTATGTTTATGTGCGTGGTCTTGGTGATCGATACAACAAAACAATCTTAAACGGGTTAGATATTCCTGGGTTGGACCCTGACCGAAATACCCTACAAATGGATATTTTTCCTACGAACGTGATTGAAAACATGATCGTCCATAAGTCATTCAATGCAGATTTACCAGCAGACTTTACAGGAGGTTTAATTGATATTGAACTAAAAAGTTTTCCCGATAAGCCAGTAAGACAAATATCCCTTTCAGGTGGATTTAATCCTAATTATCACTTTCGAAGTGATTACCTCAATTATGAAGGGGGTAAGTTAGATGTTTTAGGTATGGATGATGGGACACGTGACATACCAGCTACTTCTAACATACCGTTGTTTGGAGAAGTGATAGGGAACCCTAATGGTCAGGAGGCACAACGCTACAAACAAATACTATCGAACTTTGGTACCACACTTGCCGCAAAGAGAGGTCAAAGTTTAATGGACGTTGGTTTTGGTGCAAATGTTGGGAATCAATTTAAAAAAGAAAAAGTGACAATTGGATATAATTTTCTGATGTCCTATAAAAACACTACCGAATTTTATAAAGATGCTGAATATGGCCGATACGGTTTATCTGGTGATGCCTCTGTAAATGAAATGGAAGCACGAGTAGTTCAAACTGGAGATTTAGGTGTGAACAATGTGATTTGGTCCACTATGGGAGGAATTGCTATCAAGACGCTTTCCTCCAAATTTAGAGTCAATGTATTACACATACAAAATGGTCAATCCAGTGCGGGTATTTTTGATTTTGTTTCTCGCGATCAAGGGGCTGATTTCGAGGCTTTTCAGCATAACTTAGAGTTTAATGAACGCGCTTTAACCAACATATTAGTTGCTGGTGCTCACAACCTTGATGAGAATAGATGGAAACTTGATTGGAGATTGGCATCTAATTTATCCACTATGGATGATCCTGATGTAAGGCTAACGCGTTATAGAATTCAATCCGAAAACAGCTTTACTATAGGAACAGAGGCTGGTTTTCCTCAACGGATCTGGCGTTCTTTAAGCGAGAGAAACGTTTCTGGTAGAATAGATTTGACCCGTGAAGGGAAACTCTTTAGTCGGGATGCAGAGATTAAATTTGGAGCAATGAGCACATTGAAAGAGCGTGATTTTAATATTCAAAGTTTCGCGCTGAACATACGCAACGTGCCCTTAACTGGAAATCCTGATGAGCTATTCTTTCCTGAAAACTTGTGGCCACTTAATGGTGATGTAACATCAGGCACCACTTATGACGCTAACTTTATTCCGGTTAACCCGAATGAATTCAATTCTAGTGCGGTTTATTCAGGTGGTTATGTTTCAACGATCATTAGCCCAATTAAGAACTTTAAAGCAGTTATTGGGTTAAGAACAGAATACTACGCTCAACGCTATACAGGACAGGATCAGTTAGGGTTAAATGTTTTGAATAACGACGTTGTATTGCAAGAAATTGACTTGTTTCCAGCTTTAAATTTAGTGTATAGCCTTACTGAAAAGCAAAACCTTCGACTATCAGCAACAAAAACTATTGCTCGTCCTTCTTTTAAAGAACTTTCTTATGCAGAAATATTTGACCCAATTACAGGTCGAACATTTATTGGAGGTTTATTTAGAGATGCAGACGACGGAGCTGGAATTGAATATTGGGATGGGAATTTACAAAGTACTGATATTTATAATTTTGACTTGCGTTGGGAAATATTCCATGGGGTGGGCCAAACAGTATCTGTAAGTGCTTTTTATAAAGTATTCAATAATCCTATCGAGATTGTTCAATTTGCTACGCAAGCGGGTTCCTTTCAGCCACGAAATGTAGGAACAGGTCGTGTTGCAGGAACAGAAATTGAAGTGCGTCAAGGATTTGGGTTTATTAAAGAGTCGTGGAGTGCATTAGGTATCGTGATGAACGTTACGTTGACTGAATCCAGAATAGACTTAAGTAGAACTGAGTTTGATAGTAGAGTAGAAAATGCGCGCGAAGGGCAAACGGTGAATACATTCCGTGATATGGCTGGTCAAGCTCCATTAGTCATCAATTGTGGACTTGCTTATTCCGGTGGAGATTTTGATAGATGGCAAAACTTTGAAGCTGGGGTGTATTATAATGTACAAGGGAGAACGCTTCTTTATGCTGGAATTGTTGATAGACCAGATATTTACACAGTTCCTTTCCATAGCTTAAACCTGAATATCAATAAGAGCTTCGGAGAAGATAAAAGCACACAGGTAGGATTGAAAGTATCTAATTTATTAAACGATTTTAGAGAAGAAGTATTTTCGTCTTTCGGTGCTGCTGACCAGATTTTCACACGTTTAGGAATAGGTACAACCATACAATTGAAATTATCGCATAATTTCTAACCATAGCGGTTAATCAACAAAAAGGGACTGAATTAGAGAGCAGTCCCTTTTTTATGCTTAATACGTTAATACTTTTTCAATTCCTTCTCGTACCTTTTCAGCATTGGTAAGCAAGGCAGATTCTAAGATACTATTCAATGGAATAGCTGGAGTGTCAACGGACCCAATAATTTCTATGGGGGCATCCAAGTAGGCGAAACAATCACGCTGAATGCGTCCAGCTAAACCTAAAGTAAATGACGACTCTATGGATTCTTCCGTAACAAACATCAATTTAGAATGACGCTTTGCTGCGGATTCAATCGCTTCTTTATCAAACGGGCTGAGTGAGCGTAAATCTATAATTTCAACTTGTCCTTCAAACTTTTTTGCCGCTTCTAAGCTCCAATATACACCGCGACCGTAAGTGATGATCGCTAATGATTCACTTTTTTCAATGGCTTCGTTATTCGCTGATAATACTGTTCTAGCTTTTCCTATAGGAACAACATAATCTTCGTCGGGTTCTACAGTCATCGCCCCTTCTGTTCCTGGTATTTTTGACCAATACAGTCCTTTATGTTCCAAAATAACGACTGGGTTTGGGTCATAAAATGCCGCTTTCATTAAGCCTTTTAAATCAGCGCCATTAGAGGGATAAACTACTTTTATGCCGCGAATATTAGTAACTATACTTTCTACAGACGAGGAATGATAAGGTCCACCAGACCCGTAGGCACCAATGGGTACTCGAATTACAGAACTTACTGGCCATTTTCCATTTGACAAATAATAGCTTCGAGACAGCTCTGTAAATAGTTGATTTAGTCCTGGCCAGATATAATCTGCAAACTGAACTTCCACAATCGGTTTTAAGCCAACGGCAGACATTCCAACTGTACTTCCAATTATATATGCTTCTTGAATTGGCGTATTAAAAACACGATCATCCCCGAATTTTTGCGCCAACGTTGCTGCTTCTCGAAAAACACCCCCAAGTCTTCCACCCACATCTTGTCCATAAAGCAGTGATTCCGGGTGTTTCTCCATGATTTCCCGAACCGCAAATAGGGCACAATCCACCATAACGGTTTTTTTCTTTCCCTCAGGTTCGCGAATTCCTTTCTCTTCAGTGATAGGGGTAGGAGCAAATATGAAATCTGTTATAGATTCGGGTGTTGGATCTTCTGCAGCAAGTGCTCTATCGTAGACGCTATTTATTTCCGTTTTTAGCGCTAATTCTTTCGAAATAAGATCTGATTCATCAAATCCCATACTTCGCGCCAAGTCTTTTATTTTAGGATAAGGATCTCGTTTCCCTTGTTCCTCTAGATCATCGCGGTACCATTCTTTTCGAACACCAGATGTGTGATGACCCAAAAGAGGGACTTTCGCATGAACGATAAATGGTCGTCGTTCCTTCCGAATAACGTCTAATACTTCCTGTATTGTTGAATAAGATTCCTCAAAATCACTACCGTCAATCGTGCGCACTTCTATCCCCTTAAATCCTTTAGCGTAGTGCGTTATGTCCTGAGCACGCGTTTCTTCGGCATTGGCAGAGATGTCCCATTCATTATCTTGAACAAGATACAAAATCGGAAATTGCTTCAGTGCAGCCATTTGAAAAGCTTCAGAAACCTCACCTTCCGTGCAGGCGGCGTCACCAATAGAACAAACAACGACTGGATTTTCACCATTATAGTCTTTGCTCAATCCTTGGTTTTCCATATATTGAATTCCCATTGCCACCCCAGTTGTCGGAATAGCTTGCATTCCAGTAGCTGAACTTTGATGGGGTATTTTAGGCATATCATCCCGATTTAGGGAAGGGTGAGAGTAATAGGTTCTACCTCCTGAAAATGGCTCATCTTTCTTGGCGAAAATATGTAACATCAACTCATAAGGGGTGATGCCTATTCCTAATAAAATACTATCATCTCTGTAGTAAGGCGCTACCCAATCTTGTTTTTTAAGTTGCATTCCAAGCGCTAGCTGAATAGCTTCATGACCGCGAGATGTTGCATGAACATATTTACTGGTAACTTCCTTATGCGCTTCATATTTTTCAGCGAGCGTTTTTGCTGTACACATCAACTCAAATCCTCTCCATACAATATCCTTCGATATCGCAGTCGCTACACTTTCCGACTTTAACGCTGTTTTCGACATAATTTTTCCAAATTGGATGGCTAAGATAAGAAATTATGTCGACTCCTTAAGTGAAATACTGAACGAATCAGCTGAATCTTGTTGATTCTTTTCTAAACTGCAAATTCCATGGATGTTTTCTGGAAATAGTAGATCATGAAGGCAACTATTTAGTTTATTTTGAGTTTAATGTATATATTAATTATTTTATCAGGATAATTCCTTGATTTAATGGTTTTTTAGCTTCAATTGTTTGTTGTAATTTTGAGATATGTATCGTATTCTGTTGGGACTTCTGTTTATCATGTTCTTTTTGCCTGTTTCAGGGCAAGAAAGCAATGATGTATGGATGCATCCGAACCGAGGTCAATGGGAAGAGGAAATCTTGTATAAAATAGAACTAGGTCAAGGGTCCATGTATGTTGAAAAAGATGGATTTACTTTTGATTTACACAATTTAGGTGATATTATTAATCATTCGCACGAAGGGCATAGTCACAATCATGACCATGTTGAGGCAGTCAAAAGACACGCTGTTTTCATGAAGTTCGAAAACTCGAGTTGGTCAGGGGCCTATTCAGAAGATAAGCTTTCTTCTTTTTATCGTAATTATTTTATTGGTCAAGACTCCTCAAAATGGGCATCTGAAATACATGGAATTCAATATGTAAGGTTAACTGATTTTTACCCGAATGTTGATTTAATTGTTGAAACGACCGCTGATGCAGTGAAATATTCTTTTGAAATCAAACCGGGTGGAGACCCTAATGTGATTCGAGCAATTTATACTGGATCCGATGGGTTGGAGCTTAATAGTGCGTCGGAATTGGCTATAAGCACCCGATTTGGATTTTTCTATGATCGAAATTTATCAGTTTGGACAGAAACTGAAGACGGACGAAAGAGTACAGTAAAAAGCTCTTTTTTACTAAACGGTGATACGGTTTCTTTTGATTTCCCTGAAGGATATAATGAAGACCAGCTACTAGTTATTGATCCAGAACTGACATTTTCGTCGTTTACAGGTTCTACAGTAGATAATTGGGGATTCACGGCTGCACCAGACCAAGATGCTAATTTATTTGCTGGCGGAATAGTTTTTGGAGCAGGCTACCCGATAACAGCTGGAGCTTATGATGCAACTTTTAATGGTGGTGAAGGAACTTTTAACATCGATATCGGTATTTCTAAGTTTAATGCACTTGGAACAGCTCTTTTATATTCTACTTATGTTGGAGGTAATAGAAATGAAGCTCCTAATTCCATTGTTTCTAACGATCAAAATGAACTTTACATTTTAGGCGTAACGAGTTCAACGAATTTCCCACTAGCAGGAACACCTGTTCAGCCTGCCTTTGCTGGCGGAACACTTACCACACAAAATGCTTTGCAGTTTTCAGGTACTGATTTAATCGTTTTTAAATTGAATGCCGCAGGAACTGCGCTTATAGGAGGAACGTATTTAGGAGGTTCTGGAAATGATGGGCTGAACTTAAGTCCGTTGAATTATAACTATGGAGACCAATTTAGAGGCGAAATTATTGTGGATGAGGCTTCAAATGTTTATGTAGCCAGTTCAACTCGATCTGCAGACTTTCCAACTCCAAATGGATTTGATAATACCATGGGAGGCTCTCAAGATGCAGTTGTGGCGAAATTTTCTCCAGATTTGAATACCTTATTTTGGTCATCTTACTTTGGAGGAGCTGGAGATGATACGGGCTATGCTGTACAAACCTCAAGTAGCGGAAATGTTTACCTTACAGGTGGTACTAACTCTGCTTCACTTGGGTTTTCTAATGGTCACATCAATAATTTTATAGGTGGAACGGCAGATGGCTACATTGTTCAATTAGATGGAGCTAGTTCAACACCAGTTTCTGGAACTTATGTGGGGACAAACGCTTACGATCAAAACTACTTTGTTCAATTAGACTTAGATGACAATGTCTACATATTTGGCCAGTCAAGAGGTGTAATGCCTATTACGGCGGGATTATATTCTAACCCAAATTCTGGTCAGTTTATACGAAAATATAACTCAGCTCTCAACACTGTAGAATGGAATACCTTGGTGGGTGGTGGTAATGGGACGATTGAAATATCTCTTACTGCATTTCTTGTCTCAGATTGTTATGAAATCTATTATGCTGGATGGGGTGGACAAACGAATCAAACTAGTCAGGCAACTCAAAGTACTACCAATGGTTTTCCCACAACAGCGAATGCTTTTCAGCAAAATACGAATGGGAATAATTTTTATGTCGCAGTACTCGGTGAAGATGCTTCTACTTTAAACTATGCTTCCTACATGGGTGGTGTAACGGTAAGTGCGAACCATGTAGATGGTGGAACTTCTCGATTTGATAAGAAAGGACGCATTTATCACGCTGTTTGTGGAGGTTGTGGGGGTAATGCGAATGGTTTTACTACAACTCCAGGTGTTGTTTCCCCTCAAAATCAAAGTAGTAATTGTAACCTTGCAGCGTTTAAGTTTGATTTGGGTATAATTGAATCTACCATTAGCGTTCCCGAACCTTTTGTTTGTATTCCAGATTCGGTTAATTTTATTAATAACTCTCAGAATGCAAATGAGTTTCTATGGATATTTGGGGATGGTTCGACAAGCACAGAAGTTGAACCTTCACATTTTTATTCTCAACCAGGCACCTATACAGTAACTTTAATTTCGACAGATACAAGCGGCTGTTATGAAGCAGACTCTAGTGTTGTTGAGGTAGTGATCGGACTGTTTGAAGGAGCGGTTGTTCAACCTCCTAATCCAGTTTGTCCGGGAGAAGCTTACCAATTAGAAGCTTCTGGAGGATCTACCTATGCATGGATACCAGCGCAATTTTTAGATGATTCAACTTCTGCCACACCGATCGCAATAGTTGATCAAGCCACAGTGTTTACCGTGATTGTTTCCGATAGTTGTGGGGTAGATACTTTATCTGTTACGCTAGATGTATATGGTGCGAACGCCAATTCTATTGATGATTTTGATATCTGTTTAGGAGACACAGTAGAGATTTGGGCTACAGGAGGAGGTACCTATAATTGGAGTCCGAGTTCGGAAATTCTTACGGATCCAACCCAATCATCCGTTTTTATTTCACCCAATCAAACTACAGATTATTTCGTGGAAATAATTACTCCTGAAGGGTGCGAAATTGAACGTGAAGTGACTGTTTCTGTTTTTAATGATATTCCAGTTCCAGTTTTAGAAGACACTGTTCGAGTTTGTCGAGGTGATGCGGTTACAATTTCTACTAGTGGTGCTTCGGATTATCTGTGGTATCCAGATTTGTTTATTAATACGACAGTTGGTCAAACAGTAATTATTACCACAGATATAGATATTACTTACTTTGTAGATTACACCAATGCTTGCGGAACTGTCACGGATAGCGTTCGAGTAGCGCTCATTGATGTCAATGTTGTAGCTGGAAACGATACAACTGTTTGCCCTGGGGAAGTAGTTTACTTAAATGCTTCTGGAGGAGTTTCCTATTTATGGTCGCCACCAGAAACTGTTTTTGACCCAATGTCAGATAGCACAAGTGCTCAGCCTGCTTTTCCTACAACATATTCCGTGTTAGTGACAGATGAAAACGGCTGTTCTGCTTCTGCCCAAGTAATGATTAGTCATTTCCCTCTTCCTTTTGTTCAAACTAGTCCGGATTATTATGGCTTTCAGGGTGATGAGGTGAATTTGACTGCGAATGGTAGTTCTCCTAATGGAACGTATACTTGGTCGCCAACTGAGTTTTTGAGCTGTGTGAATTGTCAAAGCCCTACCTCATTTACGGATGAAACGTTTACGTATATAGTCGATTTTGTCGATGAGAATGGATGTACTGCCAGCGATGATGTTACGATTTATTTTGAAGGGATTATCTACCTTCCCAACACGTTCACTCCGAACGGAGGAAAGTTTAATGAAACGTTTTTTGCTCAAGGAGGTAATATTGTTGAATTTAATATCTTAATTTTTAACCGATGGGGAGAGCTTATTTTTGAAGGAAATGATTTTAATGATCACTGGGACGGAACCTATAAAGGGCAGCCTTGTCCGGATGGAACATATATTTGGAAGGTGAAGTACACCGATGTTATGGACAATGAAAAAATGCTAGTTGGTCACGTCAACTTGCTCCGCTAGATTTATTCTACGCGTATAGAAATAGTTTTTCCATCCTGAAAAGAAAACGCTGCGCTCTCAAAACTTGGGGGTCCAAACATACTCCTTGTATCGTTAGAAAATCCATATTTTTCAACAGGTATACCCAAAAAATTCTTGTCTAGTTTAAGATTATCGTTTGCGTCATGATAGAGTGCGATAGCAATTTTTTTCCCTCCTACTAACCCAGTTAATTTGATTTCTTGATTGAACTGAACCACTTTTATCACTTTTTTATCAATAGCGTAATCATCGTCGCCAAAACCGGTTGATTTATCGAAAATAGCGAGCATAATATTCCCTTTTAACTCAGTAATCCCTGTGACTTTAACTATCATAGTTCCTTCTGACTTTGTGAAAGAGAAGATGATCAATAAAGTGAAACTTAGTTTTATTAATCGCACCATTAATGAACGTTTGGTTCTACTATTTGTTTTCTTTTTTTGTGATTAAACGAAACCTCAAGAAACTAATTACTTCTTAAAATATGTTTTAAAATCTCTAATGTGATACCATAAGTTGGTTTCACGCCTGTTAAACCTAGTCCTCCTGAAGCGAGTGTTTTACCTGTTTCTAGGGGATTATCAGAAGCGTAATAAGCATAACGCAATGCTACATTCTCTCGAATATTCTTTCGGATTTTAGCCGCAGCTTGAATGGCTTTTTGATAATGCGCACCTTCCATTTCTAAACCAACCACTCCCCAGCTAGATTTTTTGAAATAATTCAACATTTCTCTGTTCTGAAGGGAGGTGCCTAATACGGTAATCATTGTGCCTTCGACCACATTAAATCCTAACTTTTTAAAGTCTTCACCTGAAAAACTATTGTCGAATGGATAATTATCTGCCGTGCCTTCAAAAATATGAGCCGTTGGGATCATAATATCTCCTTTATCGCCAGATAAAACGCCCGCTTTTCCCATTATAGAGATAGATGCAACATCTAAGGCGAGTGGATTGATTTTGTCTTTTTTATACGGTTTTAGCAACTCGTCCAATGTTTCAAAGGCTTGTTCTCCGAAAGCATAATCCATTACAATAAGAACTCCTTCATTTGCTATTAGCTCAGTATGTTCTGCATGCAAAAAGCACTGATTGAGGTTTATTTTTGATAAATCAAATAGTTGCACATCGATGTTTGTACCGGACGCATCTTTGATGAAAGTCATTCCATTATTTAGTCCAAATTGAGTTACTTTAGTGCGTAAGTCTTCATTTTCACTTTTACTGAGTAGTTCATAAATTTCATACTCTTCGCCTTGAATTTCTTGAGATAAAACTTGTTTTGCAAATAAACTATTCATAACACTATGCATATTCGCGCTAATGATGTGTATCGTTCTTCCGAGTAAATTTAGTTCTTCGAGCTTAGCTTTTATAGTATCAGCCCAAACTTCGCCATGTATGTGATGACCCAAACGTTCACGAAGTACAGCGCTAAATGTTATACTTCGTTTATTGATATCGCTAATTTCGTCTAGTCCATATTTTGCGAGCCAATAAATGATTTTTAAAAACTTCAACGGATTATCGTTGGTGGCTACTGCAGAAGAAAAGCGTTTAGTTTCTTCATAAGTTCTTCCTATAATATTGGCGGTATGGGCGAGTGCCACGTCAATCTCTTGTTCTTCGGCATTTCCTTGTAACACCATCTTTTTTACTTTTTCCCAATCGTTCGAGATTCCTTGTTCTTGTTGCTCTGTAATTCGTTCTGCAATCTTATGCGATTCAATAAAAAGAAAGGTTAAATGTGTTAGAATATCATAAATATCAGAACGGCCACGCGTGATTTCTATATTCATTTGATCGCTATCTATGCGGTAGCAATTTCTTCTCCTTTTTTCTGGAATTATAGGCGGAAAAGAGGCAGCGTTATATCCTTCACTAGAGGTTAGGTTGATAATTGAGCACTCTTCAATTCCATGAGGTAGTCGGTCTAAAACATAGAGCATACCGTTTAACTCTAGTTTGTTTTCGGCCATAGAACCGTAAATTTCGGGTTGAAGTGCCAAAAGTCCTTCGCGCAACGTCGTCCCAGAAACCCCCATGGGCTTATAATACCCCCGATTAAACAGATGGCGCATAGTAATATATATACGCTCTATTGCTTGGGTTGCTTCTTGCGCTTTTGTCCGAGGTTTACTTTTTAGTTCCATTACTTACTACTTTTTACGAAGATAGAAAAGAAAAAGTGCATTTGACGTGCAGGTGTTTCTTTAAAGCAAAATGGACAACCAATTTTTCCAGCTTCAATCTAACCTTATTCTGCTAACTTCTAGCTAGATGGTTTGGGTTGAGTATAATAAAGATTTGTTATTTTAGGCTAAAAAAATAAGCAGTGTATAAACTCCTATCAACTAAAATCCGACTATTCCTTCTTAGTTTCCTATTTATGCTTGCTTTTGCGAGTACCTCAATTGCCCAAACGGACGAAGCAGATAGTTTGAAAGCATTGATCTCGGTGACAACAAAACCCCTTGTACTGACTGATTTATTGCACCAATACATATGGGAAGTAGCTTATTATAGTCCCCAAAAAGCCGTCGCACCTTCGCAACAAGCATTGAACCTATCTTTAAAACTAGGAGATTCTGCCTTAATAGCAACAAGTTATAACCGTATCGGCCTTGTACATGATTATGCTGGGAATTTTGACTTAGCAGAAATTAACTATCGAAAAGCCTACGAAATAACACGCTTTAATCAAGGTGCTGATGCCACTGACGGGTTACTGAATAATTTGGCAAGTGTTTATTATTATACTGGACGTTATGAGGAATCTATGTCGTTTTACTTGGAATCCCTAAAAATAAGGGAGAATAAAAGAGATCCTAAGAATCCAAAATCACTAAAAAATATAGCTCAATCCTACAACAATATTGCGCTCTTATTAAAACAACAAAAAAATTACAACGGTGCAATTGAATATTATAAAAAAGCACTCGTCATTAAAGGTGAACTTGAAGATGTAAATGGGCGGATTACGACCCATTCAAATCTTGGAGTGCTTTACATGGAGCAAGACTCTATTGAAAAAGCCGAGTTTCAATTTTCACAATCACTTGCCTTATCAGATTCAATTGAAGATAACGTATCCAAAGCAATGATTTTGAATAATATTGGTTTAGTAAAAAGTAAAGACCCGAATTCGAATCAAACGGAATTGTCTTAAACGCAAAAACTTGGACACATTTTTCTAATTAATTTTCAATATTACGATTCATTTCAACCCCTTGTTTTTTAAGAAATCTAGCTGGGGATGTATAGCCAAGACCTCCGTGTATG
>Ga0136559_1000047_pt1 | contig 41859 bp, 34 predicted proteins | sample AntRauMeHopE1496_FD_104633 | JGI IMG/M metagenome (GOLD analysis project Ga0136559, IMG submission 104633) | Saline lake microbial communities from Rauer Islands, Antarctica - Metagenome Hop E1 #496 | ecosystem: Environmental > Aquatic > Non-marine Saline and Alkaline > Saline | place... | reverse complement strand
CTTTTACTTCTTTTTTAAGGGTAAACTTAATAGCGTCTACCGCTGCTTTTGTTCTCAGGTAGTACATACCTGTTTTCAAGCCGCTTTTCCAAGCATAAAAGTGCATAGAGGTCAGTTTTGCCTGAGTCACACCTTCCATAAATAGATTCAGTGATTGCGACTGGTCTATAAAGTAACCACGGTGGCGGGACATGTCTATAATGTCTTTCATTTTCATTTCCCAAACTGTTTTGTATAGCTCTCGTAAGTCTGCAGGTATGGATTCTATATGTTGTATAGAACCGTTTGCACGCATGATTTCATTTTTGAGATTGTCGTCCCACAAGCCTAGATCTACAAGATCTTTTAACAGGTGTTTGTTTACCACGATAAACTCACCCGATAGCGTTCTACGTGTGTAGATATTTGAAGTATATGGTTCAAAGGCTTCGTTGTTTCCCAAAATTTGTGAAGTACTCGCAGTAGGCATAGGTGCTACAAGCAAGGAATTGCGCACGCCGTGCTCCATGACTCTTACTCTTAACGCTTTCCAGTCCCAGCGGCCGCTTAGCTCTTCATCTTTTATATTCCACATATTAAACTGGAACTCCCCTTGAGACATAGGTGAGCCTTTAAAGGTCGAGTATGGTCCTTCTACAATCGCCATTTCTACAGAGGCTTCTACGGCAGCAAAGTATAATGTTTCAAAAATCTCTTGGTTTAATGCTTTCGCCTCATCACTTGTAAACGGTAAACGCAGCATAATAAAAGCATCGGCAAGGCCCTGTACACCTAAACCTACAGGTCTGTGGCGCATGTTGGAATTTTCGGCTTCTTTAACAGGGTAATAATTGCGATCTATTACCTGGTTTAGGTTGCGTGTTACACGTTTGGTAACTTTATAAAGTGCATTGTGGTTAAACGCACCGTTTTCTACAAACATAGGTAATGCTATAGATGCCAGGTTACAGACAGCTACCTCGTCTGGTGAGGTATATTCCATTATCTCTGTACACAGGTTAGATGACCTGATAGTACCTAGATTTTTCTGGTTAGACTTGCGGTTTGCAGCGTCTTTGTAAAGCATGTATGGGGTACCGGTCTCGATTTGCGATTCAAGTATTTTGTCCCACAACTCCCGTGCTTTAATGGTTTTACGACCACGACCTTCGGTCTCATATTTTGTGTATAGCGCCTCAAATTCATCGCCGTAAACATTGTAAAGATCTGGGCACTCGCTGGGACACATGAGCGTCCATGTAGTATCAGCCTCTACACGTTTCATGAATAAATCTGACATCCACATAGCATAGAAAAGATCGCGCGCGCGCATTTCTTCTTTACCGTGGTTCTTTTTAAGCTCTAGAAAGTCAAAAATATCTGCATGCCATGGTTCCATGTAAATAGCAAAAGATCCTTTGCGTTTACCACCACCTTGGTCTACATAACGTGCAGTATCGTTATACACACGCAGCATAGGGACAACGCCGTTAGAGGTACCATTAGTGCCTCCTATATACGAACCTCTTGCACGTATATTGTGGATAGAAAGGCCGATACCACCTGCGCTTTGCGATATTTTTGCTGTTTGTTTTAACGTGTCATAAATACCTTCTATACTATCATCTTTCATGGTTAAAAGAAAGCACGAAGACATTTGTGGTTTAGGCGTTCCTGCATTAAATAAGGTAGGTGTTGCGTGCGTAAAATACTTTTTAGACATGAGCTCATAAGTCTCGATAGCAGCATCGAGGTCATGCGGGTGAATACCTACAGAAACGCGCATGAGCATGTGTTGTGGACGCTCTGCGATTTTGCCGTCTGTCTTAAGCAGATAGCTGCGCTCTAATGTTTTAAAGCCAAAGTAATCATACCCGAAATCTCTATTGTAAATAATAGCCGAGTTTAATCTATCTGCATTATCCTGAATCACCTTATACACCTCATCACTGATCATAGGTGCTTTCTTGCCGTTGTTAGGATTTACATATTCATATAAATCGGTCACCACTTCGGTAAATGTTTTCTTTGTGTTCTTGTGCAGGTTTGACACTGATATGCGTGCAGCAAGTCTTGCATAGTCCGGGTGCGCTGTGGTCATAGTTGCAGCAGTTTCAGCAGCGAGGTTGTCTAACTCACTAGTCGTTACCCCATCATACAACCCGTCTATAACGCGCATGGCTACTTTTACGGGATCTACGTGGTTACTGAGACCATAACATAACTTGCGCACTCTGGCGGTGATTTTGTCAAACATGACTGGCTCTTTGTGGCCGTCTCTTTTTAATACAAACATGCTGCTTTATAATTTTAAATTAAAGATAAGATTTCCAGCCCTTATACTTTAAGAGTTAATAATTTGCATAACAACGACGCTGTTATGACTACGATATTTAATGATACAGCCTGGGCTGTGCTATTTTAAAAATTAGAGGTAGCTTCTAGAAGTCTGCGTCTAGAGAAAAAGAATCCACGGTACCTTTATTCTCGTTTACGCTGTTCATGACGCCAGCCTTCTGGTACTCACCTACGCGCTTTTCAAAGAAATTTGTTTTTCCTTGTAGGTTAATCATGTCCATGAAATCAAACGGGTTTGTAACATTGTAAACAGACTCGCACTGCAGTTCATTTAACAACCTGTCTGTAACAAACTCTAGGTATTGGGTCATTAATTTTGCATTCATCCCGATGAGACTTGCTGGTAACGACTCTGTAATAAACTCGCGCTCTATATTAAGGGCGTCTATGATGATCTCTTTGATACGGTCTTTAGGGACTTTATTTACTAAATGGTGGTTGTGCAAGTGCACGGCAAAATCGCAATGCATGCCTTCGTCACGTGAGATAAGCTCGTTAGAAAAGGTAAGCCCCGGAAGAAGCCCCCGTTTTTTCAACCAAAAAATAGAACAAAAAGCCCCTGAAAAGAAAATACCTTCTACGGCTGCAAAAGCAATTAAGCGCTCTGCAAACGATGGACTGTCGATCCACTTCATAGCCCAGTCTGCTTTTTTCTTTATAGCAGGAAAATGTTCAATTGCTTTAAACAACTGGTCTTTTTCTTTATCGTCCTTAACATATGTGTCTATAAGTAACGAGTACGTCTCAGAATGGATGTTCTCCATCATAATCTGGAAACCATAGAAGAACTTTGCTTCAGAATATTGTACTTCATTTACAAAATTCTCAGCAAGATTTTCATTTACAATACCGTCTGATGCTGCAAAAAAAGCAAGAATGTGCTTTATGAAATAGCGCTCGTCTGCATTGAGGCTATTTTCCCAGTCGGTAAGGTCTTGGTGCAAATCTATTTCTTCGGCAGTCCAGATACATGCCTGTTGTTTCTTATACCATTCCCAGATATCATCATGTTGAATTGGGAAGATTACAAATCGGTTAGGATTTTCTTGCAATATTGGTTCCAGTGTAGGTTGTGTATTGTCCATTTAAAAAAAATTTGTGATTTACGTGTACTCGTGAATCACAAAGATGGAGGTTCTTTTAGAGTTACAACAGCTAAATCAATTTCTCTTTTTCACAAGTTTTCAACATGATAACTTTTGAGTCAAATAACAATATTTTGTTAAACAAAACAAGTAATAACTTGTTTAACAGACAGTTACAATAATAAGCAGATGCGTTAAAAAACGACAAAGTACAACCTGTAAACCCTCGCTTTCAGAAGTGATTAGGCATCGTTTGGCGGTATTTTCTTACATGCTTGCTTTATAAAAACCACAGAAAGTTATACACGCTTTCGCGAAAGCAACATATCAAAAATCATTTTTCCGAACGCAGATTTACAGTTATCGCAAATCATTTTGGACAATTTCTTCCAGCTCTTCATACCAAGAAAGACCAAATTTGCGAATCAACGGTTCCTTGAGAAACTTATAAACCGGAACGCTCAATTCCTCACCTAGCGAGCAGGCAGCATCGCAAATATCCCATTTGTGGTAATTTACGGCCTTAAAATCTGTGTACTCTTGTATTCTCACGGGATATAAGTGACAAGAAATGGGTTTATAGAACTGTGTAGCACCATCGCGATAGGCAGCCTCAATACCGCAAAGCGCGGTGCCGTCTTCTTTAAAGGTGGTATAAGCGCACTCTGCACCATGTACGAGCGGCGTTTCAAGTGCGCCGTCCTCACGCTCGACCCAGGTGCCTTGGGATTCTATGGCGGCAATGCCCTCTGCACGCAAATAGGGCTTTATTTTTTCATACTCCCGATCTAAGATGTCGAGCTCTTTTTGCTCCAGAGGCGCTCCAGCCTCGCCAGCAACGCAGCAAGCGCCTTTACAAGCCGTAAGGTTGCATATAAATTGCTTTTCGAGCAAGTCGTCTGAGACAATGGTTTTCCCTAACTGGAACATGATATGTGAATTTAATGGGGCAAAGATACGTTTTAGTGCTTAGTCTGTGAGCGGTGCGTTTGAGCGTATTTGAGGTTTGGGTGGTTGCTGGTTAATAAAAAACGTTGCGCAACTTGTTTTGGTCATGACCCTGCCTACCGGCAGGCAGGTCGTGACTCCATACTTCTGATTATTGAGCTATGCGGTATTTTCTCTATTAAGTAGTATTTGGTATTTAGTATGTAGCGGGTAGAAATTAGAGATGCGATGTGAGGTGTTTTTTTAGTTAGGACTTACGATTTTTGAGCTGTGTAGTATTTTCTTTAGTATGCAGTATGTAGCGGTTAGAAATGAGAGATGAGCAATGAGATGAGCATTATGCGATGTTAAGGTTTTGAATTTTTGAGTTGTGAGGTGTTTTTTTAGTTAGCACTTATGATTTTTCAGCCGCACAGTTTTGAGCTAGGTTTGTTTTTACTTTTGCTTTTACCCCTACTTTCTCAAAACCTGAAAGTTGTTTGAAACAATATATACCGCGGTAAAAGCCTGTACGATATAGTAGATGAGGCAAAGTCGTTTACAAAACTGTTGCTAAATTGCTGAATATTTGCAAGGTTGCGTGCGGTAAGACCATAACTCCATTCGCTTTTTTCTTTGCTGTAGCGCAGGTCTGCATCTATAAAATAATAGGTATCATTACCTTCATTTATATTGCCAAAATAAAATCGCTCGCCTTTTACAATCGCTGTGATACGCTCTGTAAAACTAAAGGATAAGTCTAAAAACGTACGGTTATTTAAAAAACTATTTGCTTGCGTGGTGGCTACTTGCGTCCAGTCATAATCTGTGCCAACATGGTAATTAAAAAAGCCCGAAAAAGCGGAGCGCATCTCTGCACCGCCGCTCACGGTAGTTTGCTCTACATCGCGCAGATCAGAATTATTAATGACGTTTTTAAAGTTGCTGCGCCCCAGCGCGCCGCGCAGTTTCAGGTTTGAACTTATGTTTTTAAAATAATAGTCGGTTGTGAGGTTTAGGTTTATGGCCTCGCGGTCTTTAATAACAATGGTTGTGGACTGGCTAAAATTTTGTGCCAGCACGCTATTTGTAGAGAAAAAATCGTGGTTTTTAGTATAGTTTATAGACGCGGTTGCAAAGAACCTATCTGTCCAGTTTCCTAGCGTGTAAGCCGCATTAAGATTTGTATTATCTAGCTGATTAAAATCGCCAGCACCCCTATTAAACGAGCGGAAACCGGTAAGCACAAACTGGTCATAAACCTCAATTAAGGAAGCATTTGTCCGATTTTGTGACGCGCTAAAACTCATTTTATTGCGCCTGTTTATTTCATAATTTATTTGCAAACTTGGGTTTATAAAAATGACGTTTTGGCTACTGCTGCTCGTTGCAAGCTGCAAATCGTTTGAGATAAGATGCGTGTCTAGCGCACCCGTAATTTTCCAATCTTGCAGATTTACGAGGTATTTTCCTTGCGCAAAAAGGTCGTTCACGGTGTATCGAGTACTATTTTGGTAGCCTTGCGGTGTGCTGGTGGTTTGTCCGCTTTCGCGAAAGCGTAACTCATTATCCAGACCATCTATTCTTAAGGTATTTCCTACTCGCAACTCAAAAAGGTCGCCGTTTTTCTTGCGGTCTAGATAATGACCCTGCAAGCCAGCAAAGGTCATGCGGTTGTTAATAACCTGATTTACAGCGTCGGGATTTGTAGTGGACGGAAAAAGGTCTGCAAAAAAGTACTGGTTTACATCATACTCCTGTGGCGATTCCTCGTGTAGCACGCGTGCGGTGGCAAGAAAAACCTTACTGTCTGCAAGCCTGTTTGTGTAGGTAGAAACATGCTCGTAGCGCGAGGTCGCAGCGGTAAGAAGTTCTAGAGTCGAAACGCCGTTAAAATCTAGGGCAGCGCGCGCCTGCTCGCTACCGTCATTTATGGTGGTAATGGACTCTAGTGTGGCGGTTTTAGAGATGTCATAATTTAACTGCAACTTTCCAAAAGTCGTGCGGTCGCTGTTGCGCAGGCTATAATCCTCAACATTTGTAAAGTCGGTATCGTTTGCAAAAAAGGTGTTTGTGCTGGTGCGGAAAAAATCCCTGCGGTTCCAGTTAAAAAAACCTAGTGTTTTAATTTTAAGTGCTTTAGACGGGTTAAAAATGGCATTAAGTGACAACAACTGGTCGTTATTAAAGTCTGATCTGCTGCTTTTAAAATTGCCCACGCCACCGTTAATGCCCAGTATTTTATTAATACCCAAGTTGCCGCCTAGATTTCCCGGCTCATTATTACGAAAGGTATTCATAAGGTGCGAAATGTCGCCCGTGGCGTCCTCGCCTATGGTATTTGCATTACCTAAAAAATAATATTTGTTCTTCTTACCAAAAGACATAAGGTTAAACCTGCCCTGATAAAAGTTTTGCAGCAGTACGTCTTGGCTCAAATCCACATTTCCAAACCATTGCTGCTTTGCGTTGTCGTCTAGGGTAAGATTAAGCGCGACTTTGTCACTTTCTTCAACACCTTTAAGCAGCTTGTTATTAGAATAGCGTTGTAAAATTTCTATAGTTTTAAGCGGGCTTGCGGGCATATTTTTAGTAAGCATTTTATAACCACGCTCAAAAAAGTCGTCCCCTTCTATCATTATTTTCTCCACCTCTACGTCGCCTACCTTCACAGTACCGTCACTTTCTACCGTGAGGCCAGGTATTTTTTTAAGCAAATCCTCGAGCACTTGCTCGTTACCTGTCGCAAAAGCTTTTGCGTCTATAATAATCGTATCTTTTTTAATGCGTATGGGCAAGTCTGCATTTACAATAATCTCATTGAGCTCGAGCTGGCTTTCTTGCATGACCAGGTCTAGCGTGTAGCTGTCTTGTTGCGGCGTGACCAATACCGCCAACACTACTTTACCATAGGATAGCGATGAAAAGGTAAGGTTATAAGCACCCGGCACAGGCGTTTTAAGGGTGAAGAAACCCTGCTCATTTGTCTGTGTGTAAGACACAATGCTGCTGTCTTGTGCTTTTTTAAGAATAACGGTTGCAAATTCTACAGGGTTTTTTTCATCATTGACAACAGTTCCAGAAACTTGGGCGTTAACCAGGCAACAGGCAAAAAAGAGAAAAAGACCGATTACGGCCTTTTTCTTGAAGTAATTAATGGTAGTAAAATTGTCTTTTTGCATGAGAAATTTGAGCAAAAACCTATTATAAAATAAAAATAAACACGTCAAGATGTTATAACAAATTTTTTGTTAGAATGAATAGTCAGTCTGCTTTCGCCACTCATTTGTTGGCTCTTTCCATTCCTTAGTATCAAATTTAGTTGAGAAACTTACCTGTCTATTTGCTGCTCTGGATTTAATTGCCCTAAATTTATCTTTTAATGATTCTATTACCGCAGCATCAAAATCTTTATAGCTTATGTTGTCAAATTTTTTAACACGACTCAAAACTGGTTCTAAATTAATACTTTCAACTACAGGGTATGAAACTGTAACTGCATTCCATTTGAAAATCCCTTTACTATCTTCTACCTGCAAAATAAGCCCAGGTAGGCCGTGAAACTTCCAAGGTCCGAGGGCGATAGGTATTTCTTCTGCGTAAAAAGCAGTATAAAACCTTCCTCTAAAATTTAATTCCGCTTTTTTACAAACAAATTTTCCGATTTTCTTTGAACCCTCAACTAACTTCCAGTCCATTTTAGGAATACTTTCTTTAACCGCAAAATACTTTTTAATTGCCCTACTCTCAAACAAATTTTCTACTAAAAAATCTTTCTTTCTATTGATCAGAATTTCTGAAAAGTATTCGTCGTCAGGGGTATTTATGACAATGCTATTAACACCTATTTCTTTCAAAGATGCTTTATTATCAAAAATAGTCCTGTAAAAGGAGAAACTCTTAGTGACTAGCAAAAAACCTTTGTCATTATTTACTATTTGAGGAACGTATGAAACCAACTCATCATATTCCACCTTTAAAACACCTTTTTCTTGCGAAAAAGATGTTTGACAAATTACTATTCCTATAAAAATAGTTAAAACACAATTTCTCATATTGCTTTCTAATTACCATTCCAGATTTCGGTAGCTCGACGTATTGCCGCCGGGCTAGCACAATCTACATCATCGGGAACCCCCAACATAGCGACACCACCAATTCTTTCGCCTCTTTCAGTCCGAACATCGTAATAACAAGTTTTTTCGAAACCGTCGGTTGTAGTAGGCGTTGTGGACACCACCACATTACTAAACCCACTACTCATCGTAAAAACAGCTACTAAAGCTGCAAAAACAAATTTTTTCATAATCTAAAGTTTTAAAATTAGATTACGAATTACGGAATTACGGAATTACGGAACTACTGTGCAAGTATTTTAGTGATTATTTTATGTTAAAAGTGCTTTAATTTTTAAAATGGCAGGTTTTACTGGGTGTTGGTGGTTAGGTGATAACGTTCATTTATGAGTATATGACCTGTTTTAAGCGAAATTTACTTTTTATTTTTGTCATTTTCTGGGGTTTCCCATTCGTAGATTTTTTCTATGCTTAAATTCTCAACAGTATTATTTAAAAAGCTTACACCTTGAGGCAGTCTTGCATTTTCCGAGTTAAGCCTATCTGTCTTAATTTTTCGATCCATTAAAAACAATTGATATTTATTCAAACTTGGCGCAGTAAGTTCAGACAACTTCGGTAGTTTGACACCTTGCGCAGATTTAATTTTAGTAGCTACCCAATAGTGTTTGTTATCATCTTCAAGGTTTTGAATTTCTAAAATAAGACCTGGCAACCCTTTAAATTTAAAAGGACCAAATGGTAGCGGTATATCTTCTGTATAATACGCAACATAATCTCTACCTCTGAAGTTAGTAGTTGCTTTAAAGCAGGTGTAATCGCTTATTTTCTTCATGCTTTTCTTATCGATTTTCCAACTTAAAACAATAGAAGTATCTCTAGCTATATATCTTTTATTATCTGAATTAACTGTATATTCATTTACTACGTAGTTAGTAGAATTCATAAAATAAGAAATTGCACTGCTCTTTATATTCCCAATAGGCAACACATAACCACCTTCTTCATTTAACTTAATTTCTTTGTCGTCGCTTTTTACGTCGAGACTCGGACGCACGTAAACCGCTTCTTTCTGATTGGACAAAAGTGTTTCCACATTTGCGTAATACGCGTTAGAATACCTGTATTCAACTATGACTGATGATTCCCCTTTTTGGCCAAACAAAGTCAAAAAGGGGAAAATCAACACAAATACAGTTAATGGTATTGAATGTTTATTATATTTCATAAGAAGTTACCAAGGTCTATTTCCCATTCTTATATTCGTAAGATGCATATTTGCAACACCACTGCAAGCAACCGCATTATCCACAATGGTGAAGTAACTGCGTGTCTCCTTATAAACTTCGTAGTCAGGCCCAAAAGACGTTCTAGTAATTGAATAATGACAATCATAAAAGTCCTCAACGGGAATTGTGTTATTATCAACAAACCCACTACTAATCATAAAAACAGCTGCTAAAGCAGCAAAAACAAATTTTTTAATAATCTAAAGTTTTAAAATTAGATTACGAATTACGGAATTACGGAATTACGGAATTACGGAATTACGGAATTACTGTGCAACTATTTTAGTGATTATTTTATGTTAAAAGTGCTTTTATTTTTAAAATGGCAGGTTTTACTGGGTGTTGGTGGTTAGGTGGTTGCACTACAACATCGTTTTTGATAAAGTTATTTTCAAATCTAAACGTTTTATTGTTGTTATTTATTATTGTCACGTAGGCTTCCCATTTCTAAATAATGTTTGTTACACAGGCAATAATGGAGGGCGCTAGGGGCAAAGTCAGAAATGCGTGCCCAGTGAACCGACATAAACATCGCCATACTAGAAACTTCTTGGCAACGCTAGTCGTGGTTTTGATTGTGTGCCGTTTGTTCCTTAAAAAACCGAACAGGAAGCATCAAACTGCAAATATATATGACCTTACGCATTTTTATTTGCGATCGAGCTAGCACGCGATTTTAAGACCTCGGTAGCTGAAAGCAATGCTTCCCCTAAGGTAAACAGGAAGATTCGATAGCAAATCCCTAAAGATTAATAACCGTTTGGAACCCCAAGTATGGTCACTTTCGCGAAAGCGTACACCATAAAAAACCCGGTAGAAATGAATCTACCGGGCTCATGAGCAATATACTTTGAATACCATTCCCTAATATGTTATTCTAGCACTAGTTACTCTTGTTACTATTTAAACGCAATTTTACCTTTGCAATTTTTTACGGTTCTATTAAATCAATCTATAAATCTTCTCGCCAAAGCCTGTGTGAGCAATGGGTTAAATTCATTTTTATACTGGCGCACGCCCTGACCTAGGAACTTTTGAAAATCCTTTTCAAAATGAGAATGGTCATAATAATTGTATTGCGCAATTAAATCACTTATGGCTATATCTGGATTGCGCTCTATTTCTCTTATAACATAGTTAAAACGCACTAAGCATATGAACCTGTTAGGGCTCGCCCCTACTTCTTTATTAAACATGCGTTCTAGTGTACGCTCAGAATATGGGAATTTTTCTAACAAATCCCTTAAGGATATTAGCCCCTTTTTCTTATAAATATAGTCTACGACTTCTGTAGATTTTAGAGGGTGACCCCATTGTTTGTAATGCCCAGATAAATAGGTGTCTGTAGTAGCAATAATTTGTGCGATGTCGTGGGTGTCGCGTAACGCTTCGTACAATGTATCGAGTGTATGTGGTACCACAAAACGTTCCAAGTTATAGAGCACATTACGGCTTTTTATGGCCGGGACACCGGTTATGTTAAACAGCGCGTGGTTACTTATTTCAAAGGTAATCCACGTATTGCCTGCACTTGCTTGTATACTAAAATAGTCGCCTGTGCCCTTAATAAGTTTTTGGGGAACGGGCACTGCCTCGTTTACATAATTAGCAGCAGTATAAGTTCCGTAGCAAAACATAAGGTAGGTGTACCCGTAATCGTTAATAAGATAGGGCGGTACATTGCTGTTGTAATCAATGCGCACCACATCTTTAAACAAAGGATGTTGCAAGTTAGATGAACTTATAAATTTCATATCTCAAAATCTGAAACAAATCTAGTACGAAGATGCAAAGTGAATTTGTAAAAAACCGACAAGTCGGTGAAGTGCCTCATTAAACCCATGTACACCACCATGAGCAAGTTTTTAAACGAACACAAATCACAAATAAACAAAAAACCCGACCTAATAGGTCGGGTTTTCTTAAATATATAGGTGGCTATTAACCTCCAAAGTCGTCAAAGCGTATGTTCTCATCTGGTATCCCATAATCCTCTCCCATTTTTTGAACCGCTTGGTTCATTAACGGTGGCCCACAGAAATACAATTCTACGTCTTCTGGTGTATCGTGCAGGCTTAAATAGTTATCTATAACACAATTGTGTATAAAACCTACAAAACCATCACCTTCACCATCTATGCCTTCTTTTACTGTCCAATTGTCCTCTTCCATAGGCTCTGATAGCGCTAGGTAAAATTTGAAATTAGGAAAGTCTCTCTCCAGTGATTTAAAATGATCTATATAAAATAGCTCACGCTTAGAGCGACCACCGTACCAGTACGTTACCTTACGACCCGTTTTTATAGTACGGAATAGGTGATACAAGTGTGAGCGCATGGGCGCCATTCCTGCTCCACCACCTACATAAAGCATCTCGGCTTCTGACTCGTTAATAAAAAACTCACCATAAGGTCCTGAAACCGTTACTTTATCGCCTTGCTTTTGATTAAATATATACGAACTAGCGATACCAGGATTCACATCCATCCAGCCATTCTTTGCTCTGTCCCATGGTGGGGTAGCGATACGTACATTAAGCATGATGTCGCGACCCTCGGCAGGAAACGATGCCATAGAATATGCGCGCTCTACAGTCTCGGCATTTTTCATAACAAGCGGCCACAGGTTAAACTTGTCCCATTCTGCCTGAAACTTATCGGGTGTATCGTGTTCTTCTGGGTGCGCGGTAACATCCATATCTGAAAATTTTACTTCGCACTTAGGAATTTCTATTTGGATATACCCACCAGCTTCATAATGCATGTCTTCTGGAAGGCGCACTACAAACTCTTTAATAAACGATGCGACATTGTAGTTACGTATAACCTCTGCCTCCCATTTTTTGATACCAAAAACCTCTTCAGGAATCTCGATAACCATGTCTTGTTTTACCTTAACTTGACAACCTAGTCTCCATCCCTCTGCAATTTCTTTACGGGAAAAATGTGGTTCCTCTGTAGGTAAAATACCACCACCACCAGACTTCACAATACATTTACATTGTATGCATGTACCGCCACCGCCGCAAGCAGACGGCAGGAATAATTTATTTTCTCCGAGCGTTCCTAATAAGGTGCTACCGGAACCTGTAGTTAAATCACGCTCGCCATTTACGTTAATGGTTACTGGACCCGATGGTGACAACTTTTGCTTTACCATAAGTAGTAAAGAAACTAGAACCATGGTCAGTATAAGGAACGCCACGACCGTTGCAATGACGGTTCCTGTAATTTCTGCTGCTAATATCATAATATCACTGATTTTGCTTTGTTAATACCTGTCTTTAATTGTCGTTATTTGTTAAGTCACCTGACGTTTCTTGAGAAGTAGATACGGCCGCTTTAGGCTTTTCTTTCTGCACCTCATCGCCACCTGTTAACATACCGCCAAAACTCATGAACCCTATCGCCATAAGACCGGTCACTATAAAGGTAATACCTAGACCTCTTAACGCCGGCGGGATACTCGAATATCTTATTTTCTCGCGTATTGCTGCAATGGCTAGTATTGCAAGAAACCAGCCTACTCCAGAGCCTACACCATAGGTTGTCGCAAGACCTAAAGAAGGAATCTCTCTAGACTGCATAAACAGGGAACCACCCAATATGGCACAGTTCACAGCGATAAGCGGTAGGAAAATCCCTAACGAGTTGTACAATCCTGGTGAAAACTTCTCTACGATTATTTCTACCAGTTGCACCATGGTTGCAATCGTAGCAATAAACATAATAAACGATAAAAAACTTAAATCGTAAGATGCATACTCAGCGCCCAACCATGACAAAGCACCTGGTTGTAGTATGTACTGATCAAGCATCCAGTTGAGCGGCACAGTTATAGCGAGTACAAAGATTACCGCAAATCCTAGACCTACGGCTGTGGTTACTTTCTTAGAAACTGCGAGGTACGAACACATTCCTAAGAAGGTGGCAAATACCATGTTATCTATAAAAACCGATTTAAAAAATAATTCTATATGTTCCATTTTGTCTTTTTTGAGTTACGCTAGGCTTGCTGTCGAGCACGCTTTCGCGAAAGCGAAATAACGTAATACCTTAATTTTCTATTAATGCAGCATTTCTACTACGTTGTACCCATATAATAATTCCTACCACGATAAGTGCCATAGGCGAAAGTAACATGAAACCGTTATTTTCATAACCTATAGCGTAGAGTCCTGATTTTTCTATTGGGTCACCTAATACAGGTATACCCAACAAGGTTCCTGAACCTAAAAGTTCTCTCACAAAACCTACAAGTATTAAGATAAAACCGTAACCGGCCGCGTTACCTATACCATCTAAAAACGAGCGCCAAACACCGTTGCCTAGTGCAAATGCCTCAAATCGCCCCATGATAATGCAGTTTGTAATAATAAGACCTACAAAAACCGAAAGGGTTTTGCTAAGCTCGTAAGCATAAGCTTTAAGAAACTGGTCTACCATAATTACTAAGGCAGCTACTATTACGAGCTGCACGATAATTCTAATTTTAGAAGGTATAATGTTTCTCATTAAAGAGATGACTACGTTTCCTACACCCATTACAAAGAGTACGGAAACGGCCATTACAATAGATGCCTTTAACTCTGCAGTAATTGCAAGTGCTGAACAAATTCCTAGTACCTGTATGGTAATGGGATTATTGTCCAAGAATGGATCTGTTATTAATTTAGTGTCCTTTTTAGATAAAAGTGCCATAGCTATTTCTTTAAATTTTTAAAGTAAGGCAAGTAAAGCCCTAGGTCTTTTTTAATCATGGCCGTAACACCATCACCCGTAATGGTCGCCCCAGCGATTGCATCTACTTTATAATCTTGTTTACGATCATTTTTAGGATCTGCATTGCCTTTTGCTACCGTAATACCTTGAAAAACGCCTGCATCAGTAAGCAAGTGCTCTCCATGAAAATCGTCCATAAAGTACCGTTGTTTTATGTTTGCTCCCAGTCCAGGTGTTTCGGCTTTATGGTCGAAATAGGCACCGCGCACAATCATTTCATCGTCTACGGCCACATAACCCCATATTGCATCCCAAAGGCCTTTACCGCGTATAGGGGCAACATATAATGTTTTACCTTCTGGGCTTTTACCTATAAACAAAGGTAGCTTGCGCACACCCCTATTTTTTTGAGAGGTTTGTTGTTTTTTAACGTCTATAAGATAAGGCTCTTGCCCAGTCTCTGCCATGTATTCCTCGCGAGTTTGAGTTTGGGTAATTTCCCCATCCGTATAGGTAAGCACGATTTGCTCTGTTACATTTTTCTCAAACGCTACCGGTGCAACATCTGTATCTACAAAAACCGCACTCGTACCCTCATTGTTATTAACGCCTAAAACATACAGTATGTTCTGTTGCTTTTCTATTTTTTCGTTTTGGGTAATCGCCGGGCTCAAGCTCGTTGCTAAAAAAGCAAGTATGCCGCCTACGAGTACCACCATACCTACTGCAAATAAAATAGTGTATGAATTTTTATCTGTTTTATTTTCCATAATTAAGCCGCTTTAAGTTTTAAACGCTTCATGCGTTGCTTTACGTTACCCTGAACCACATAGTGGTCTATAGTAGGTGCAAAAACGTTCATTAATAAGATTGCAAGGAAAACACCTTCAGGATATGCGGGGTTAAACACCCGTATCATAATAGAGATGAACCCTATGAGAAATCCATAAATCCATTTTCCTTTATTAGTTTGCGCAGCAGACACTGGGTCTGTAGCCATGTAAACAGCACCAAAAAGTATAGAACCTATAATAAGGTGCTGCCAAAAAGGGACGCTCATTAACCCATAAAATTTACTAGAGTCTGATATGATACCTGCATCTACCACAGCGTTAAAGATAAGACCCATGGCAAGGGCACCTATTAAGGTGCTCACAATAATTCTCCAGCTACCTATTTTGGTAAAGATTAAGAACAACGCCCCTATAATAATCAAGAACTTAGAGGTTTCACCGACCGATCCGGGTATAATACCCCAGAACATGTCCCAATAGTCAAAAGCAAGCGTTTTGTTTTGTGCATAAGCACCTAAGATCGTTTCACCAGACATAGCGTCTAAATTTGCGCCAGCAGCAATCATTTGATCACGCTCTACAGCACCATGAACCCATACTTTGTCCCCAGACATCCACGTAGGATACGCAAAAAATAAGAATGCGCGTATAGTCAGTGCTGGGTTTAGAATATTCATTCCTGTACCACCAAAAACCTCTTTACCTATAACAACTCCAAAAACAACTGCAACAGCAAGCATCCATAACGGAATATCTACAGGCACTATAAGCGGCACAAGCATACCTGTTACCAGATAACCTTCTTCAACCTCATGTCCTTTTATAACCGCAAATAAAAATTCTACTGCAAGACCTACACCGTAAGAAACAATTACGAGTGGCAGTATAGTCCACGCGCCTAGTATTAAATTATCGATCGTCCAGAAAGAAGCACCCAAGAAACCCGATGTTTTATCTATCTCACCTAACGCAAGGTAATGCTGGTAACCCGCATTGTACATGCCAAAAATTAAACATGGAACCAGCGCAATGATCACGGTGTTCATGGTACGCTTTAAATCGTCTACCGCCTTAACGTGTGTGCCGTTGTGCGTCACCTCGTTAGGTGTGTAGAGAAATGTGTGCAGCGCGTTAAAAGCAGGTGCCATTTTAGTGCCACGGTAACGCTCCTTTATTACGTGTAAATTATCTTTAAAAGTCATTATCCTATTTCTTTAAGCATTAAGTCCAGTCCTGTTCTTATAATAGATTGATGTGGTTGTTTAGACACGCAAATAAACTCTGTAAGCGCAAAATCCTCTGGTGCAACCTCGTACATACCCAGCGCTTCCATTTCATCTAGATCGTTGTACATACACGCTTTTAAAAGCTGCATAGGATACATATCTAACGGGAACACATCTTCATAAATTCCGGTAACTACAAATGCGCGGTGCTCGCCATTTGTATTTGTATTTAAATCGTACTTTTTATTGGGTTGCAACCATGAAAAAGTAAGCGCTCTAGAAGAAGATATTTTGTCAAACACAGGCTTGTTCCACCCGAAGAATTCATAATCGTTACCTTCTGGTATCGCTGTAATCACATTGCCATAAAAGTCCAGCACGCCGTCTTCACCTACTTGCTTTCCAGAAAGTACGTTACCGGCTATAACGCGGTGGTTAGCTCCTTTTTCGACACCGCTATCGTGTAGAAAGGTATCTAAGGTCGCGCCTATTTTTGTCTTAAAATAACGCGGGCTTGCTACAGCTGATCCCGCAAGGGCAACAATGCGCTCTGCATTAAAAACACCAGTAAGCAACAACTCACCCATGATTACAAGATCCTGAGCAGCTACCGTCCAAACGGTCTCCCCTTTATTTACGGGGTCTATTTTATTTATAAGCGTTCCTACGTTACCGCTAGGGTGTGGCCCAGAAACTGTGTGAAACTCAACACCGTTTAAACCGCTGAGCGGGCTTTTTGCATCTTTGCCTATCGCTACGTGAACTTTACCTGTGGTAAGCAACCCCAATGCGGTTATCGCGGCTTGCATCTCTTGCTCTTTGCCAACAAGGGTATAGTCTAGATCTGCGGCAAGTGGTGCGCTTGCATAACCAGATATAAAGATAGCTTTTGGCGCTCGCTCCGGGTTTGCAACAACATCATACGGACGCTGTTTTATAAACGGCCAGCATCCTGAGGCCAGTAGGTGGTTTTTTACATCATCTGCAGTTTTACCTGCTAGGTTAAATGCACCATGGTTTACTGCCTCTTGGGTCGTATCTGCAAGAATTTTAATAGCATCTATGCGTCTTCTTGGGCCGCGCTGCACTTCAACGATTTGACCGGAAACAGGTGCCACAAACTTCATAGACTCGATTGCCTTGTTGTGAAACAGCGTTTCTCCCGCCTTAACGTGAGTGCCTTCTCTCGCAACGAGTTTAGGAACGATACTGTGAAAATCTTCAGGTCGAATGGAGTAAAACTGGGCTATAGCGGCGTTTGTAAGCTCATGTTGAGCAGCACCTACAAGTTTTATATCCAGACCTTTTTTAATTCTAATGTCTTTTGACATAGGATAGTGTATTAAGTCCTTTTAAAAATCGTGCAAATTTAAGCGATAAAGTATTGATAACGGGGCTTCACGCTTATTTAGATTAGTTCTAAATACTGTAAATGTGCTTATTTGGCACCGCTTTCGCGAAAGCTAACTACATACAAGCCTATTGCCTTATCTTTATAACCTCAAAGATGCATTTATGAAGTCGTTATATTTACTGTTAATTACATTTTTTCTAGCGTTAATGAGTGTTAACGCCCAGACCATGGGAGAGCTAGTCACCGACCCTGACTACATTAAAAGTGTAACATTTAACAAAAAACCAGAGAATAAGTTGCCATTGTTCGGCCTAGGTGAGCGCTTTGCGATGACCTTTGACGATGTGATAGGTGACGAGGCCGATTACTACTACCAGTTTGAGCACTACGACTACAACTGGCAACCCAGCGCCCTGTTCAAAAATGAATTTTTAGCCGGTGTAGACGACATGCGCATTTTTGATTACCGCAACTCTTTTACGACCCTGCAACCTTACTCGCACTACATGCTTACGGTGCCTAACCAGTTTACCCGTGGTTTTAAGGTCAGCGGCAATTATATGATTCACATTTACAACGACTCGCGAGACCTCGTTTTTTCCCGTAAGTTTATGATCACAGAGGACAACGCCGCTGTGGGTGTTGCAGTGCGCAGAGCGAGAGATCTCAACTATGTAAACAACCAGCAGCGTATAGAGCTGTTTGTAGACTCCCAAACCATTAATTTTATAGCCCCGCAGCAAACGGTTAACGTGGCAATATATCAAAATGCCGAATTAAACACGGCCATCTACAATATTAAACCCCAGTTTATCGTAGGCAACAAACTCATGTATCGCTATGATGCTGAAACCTCGTTTTGGGCGGGAAATGAATTCTTAAACTTTGAAAACAGAGACTTCAGAGCACCTAACATTAACATAGACTATGTTACCAGAAACATATTGTATGATGCCTTCTTATTTACAGATGTTGCACGTGCCGACGAAGCCTACACGTTTTTCCCAGACATTAATGGTAATTTTTTAGTTACCACACTTGATAATGAAGACAACTCCGTACAAGCAGAGTATGTAAATATTCATTTTCGTTTTGACGCAAAGAAGGTGGTTCCAGACAATGCATCTATCTACATTATGGGAAATTATAACGTATTTCAACTACAGCCAGAAAACCGCATGTCGCTGAATAAGCGCTCTGGCCTTTATGAAGCAACCCTATTGCTCAAACAGGGTTTTTATAATTACCGATACTCCCTAGTTTATGACGATGGCAGTTTAGACAGTGGTTTTTTCAGCGGTAACAAATGGGAAACCGAAAACGAGTACACCGTGCTTGCATACTATCGTGAGCTAGGTGCTCGTTACGACAGGCTTATAGGAGTAGGCAGCGGTAATAGCGTGAATATTACAAACTAGCATTACTCTTACAATTACTCCTTTCTAACCATCGCTTTACAACCTAACGTGAGATCACTAGCAACATTTAGAGGAACTTCCTGTCTCAACTGTCAGACGCCTCTAGACCAGGCAGATGCTTACTGCCACCAGTGCGGGCAGCTCAACACCACAAAACGCCTTGCTTTAAAAGATTTTTTTAGCGAGTTTTTTACAAACTTCATTTCTTACGATTCTAAATTATGGCGTACCATAACGCAGCTGCTCACCAGACCCGGTTTTGTTACCAGAGAATATTGCGCGGGCAAGCGCAGCAGGTATGCAAATCCGTTTAGGTTCTTTCTTACTGTAAGCATTGTTTTCTTTTTAATAGTGCAGTTTGGGGTGCAATTTGCAGATAATGCACCCATAACTTATACACCCGGCAGAAACAGTAATAGTTTGTTTACCGTCACCATAGACGGAGACTCGACAAATCGAAAAGAAATACTAGCAGATCTTAAAAAAAGCCGTGACAGCTCGTCCAAAAACCGCAATGCTGTCGAGACCATGCTTATAGACAATGCAATAACTGAACTCGAGAAAGATAGCCTCGGCAAAATAACTACATCCGTTTACCCCACACAAAAAGAACTAGATAAGAAATCCTACTTTACGAGATACTTTATCCAAATAGAAAGCTACAGTACTTATGCTAGTAAACAGAAGGAACAATTACCAGAAGAAGCTCTAAAAAATCTGGAACACCGTATAGATCGAACAAACGTCGCTCGCTATAAGAAGGCAAAGAGTTTACACGAGTTAACAGGCAATCCCACAGAAATCATAAACTTAGTACTGCCTAAAATCCCGCTTTTTCTGTTCTTCTTTGCGCCGGTTTTAAGCCTGTTCTTTTGGCTTATTTACGCCCGCGGAACATGGAACTATATGGAGCACATGGTCTTTAATTTTCACCTATTTACCTTTATCTTTTTAATTTTATACCTCGTGATTTTAGAGCAGTCACTCACAAACACGTCGGTCATCGGAACCATCTTTTTTAGCATTATAGGGCCACTATATCTTTATAAAGCGATGCGCAAATTTTACCAGCAGAAGAGATTTAAGACCATTTTGAAATTTCTATTTATAAATTTCGTATTTTTCGTCTTGCTTACGATAAGTAGCATTTTATTTATTTTAGGCAGCATTTTTGTAAGTGTTTAGTTATGATACAACAAGTTACCAGAGGCATAAAAATATCGGTTAAAACCAGATTTGAAGGTACATTTTATAGAAACGATAAGATGCACTTTGCTTTTGCATACGTTATAACCATAGAAAACCAGAGTAAGGACTCTGTACAACTCACCGCAAGACACTGGAAAATTAAGGATAGTTTAAGCCGTGTAGAACATGTAGACGGCGAGGGCGTGATAGGTCAGAAACCCGTTCTTAAACCCGGCGAGTCCCATACCTACCAGAGTGGCTGCTTGTTAAGTTCACCCTTCGGCAACATGAGTGGCTACTACACCATGGTTAACTTCAGTAACGGCCGCCACTTTAACGTCATTATACCTACCTTTAAACTTAGCGCACCCTTTGTGCTGAATTAGGTTATATAATTTAGGTTGCTTTCTTTAGAGACCGCTTTCGCGAAAGCGAACTAACCGCAACCAACCAGTCGTTCTCATCTCTTATTAACGATTTAAAGCGTTGCGGCGCATTCTTGTTCCTGCCTTATATGTTGTATTTTTGTAGTCAATTCAAACTAATAAGAAACCATGGGAAAAGGATTTTTCAAAGTTCCGATAGCTGCAAATGAGCCTATAAAGTCATATGCGCCGGGAACTACGGAGCGCGAGGAAGTGCTTGCAGCTTATAAGAAAATGTTTAACGAGCAAACAGAAGTACCACTGTACATAAACGGTAAAAACGTTAAAACCGGCGACACGGGAACGATACAACCGCCACACGATCACAAACACCATGTAGGAACCTACCATAAAGCTGGCAAACAAGAAGTTCACGATGCAATTAATGCTGCGCTCGAAGCCCGTAAAAAGTGGTCACAAATGCCGTGGGAACAACGTGCTGGCATCTTTTTAAAAGCAGCTGAGCTTATCGCTGGGCCGTACCGTGCACGCATTAATGCGGCAACCATGATTAACCAGTCTAAAACTGTTTTTCAGGCAGAAATAGACGCCGCATGCGAACTCATAGACTTTTTAAGGTTTAACGTGCAATACATGACTGAGATTTATGCAGAGCAGCCAGAATCTACTGCTGCAGCATGGAACAGATTAGAATACAGACCACTAGAAGGTTTTGTGTACTGCGTAACGCCATTTAACTTTACGGCAATAGCTGGTAATTTGCCTGCCAGTGCAGCACTTATGGGCAACGTTACCTTATGGAAACCGAGTGACCACCAGATGTTAAGTGCTCATGTAATAATGGAAGTATTTGACGAGGCCGGAGTGCCACCTGGTGTTATTAATATGATTAACGCAGATCCTGTGATGATGACCGAAGAGGTTCTTGCACACCCCGATTTTGCAGGCATACATTTTACGGGCTCTACGGGTGTGTTTAAAAGTATATGGACCCAAATAGGGGCAAATATAAACACCTATAAAACCTACCCGAGAATTGTAGGTGAAACCGGCGGTAAAGACTTTATTGTTGCGCATGCGAGTGCCATTCCTGAGCAAGTAGCTACTGGCATTACGCGAGGCGCGTTTGAATTCCAAGGTCAAAAATGCAGCGCTGCGTCCAGAGCATACATACCCCAAAGTTTATGGCCTGCGGTTGAAAAACACCTGAAAGCTGAAGTTTCTAGTATTAAAATGGGCTCTCCTGAAGACATGTCAAACTTTATGACTGCTGTAATACACGAAGCATCTTTCGACAAGCTAGCGTCTTATATAGACCAAGCAAAGAAGGATAGCAATGCACAAATTATAGTAGGTGGAAATTACGACAAGAGCAAAGGGTACTTTATAGAGCCTACTGTTATATTAACTACAGACCCTAAATACCCAACGATGGAGACTGAATTATTCGGCCCGGTGATGACTATTTATATTTATGAAGATGCTGACTACACGTCTATGCTAGAACTGGTAGACCAGACCAGTATTTACGCCCTTACAGGAGCTATTTTCTCTCAAGACAGGTATGCACTTGAGCAGGCTACCGTAGCGTTAGAAAACTGTGCAGGTAACTTCTACCTTAACGATAAGTGTACTGGAGCGGTAGTAGGGCAACAGCCATTTGGTGGCGCTAGAGCATCTGGTACCAACGACAAAGCAGGTTCTAAACTCAACCTATTGCGATGGGTATCACCTCGTATGATTAAAGAGACCTTTGTAACGCCTACAGACTATCGTTACCCTTTTATGGGATAATACCGTATAGTATTTACTTTTTAAAGGTCGTCCCCAGGAACGGCCTTTTTTATTTGTGAATCGTGTAACATACCGCATTCCGAGGCCTACGCCAAGGTGTTTACATAACGATGCAGTACATAATGAGAAGAAACATCGTTTAATGTATCCGCAAATCCTTGTGTTTTTCAAAAGGAGTAAAGCCCTGTTTCATTACTGAAACAATCGCGTTCATGTAAATTATAGCTTCAAAAGGATACGATTGTATTTGTAGCGCGTATTCCACGTAAAACTGGTTCAACTATAATTACCGTAGATCACGGCCATAAAAAAAGCGCCTTCGTTGCGAAGGCGCTTTATTCATTTTTACGGCTTGTGTATATGAGATACGTTAATCAAAATCCTTATTCACGCCTACCGCTGCTCTTTGGACGTTAATCACCTTATCTGCACTATTGACTACAAAAGCAACTACCTCTAATTTACTAGGGTCGTTACTAACACCTGCAGGTAAAGGAACAGATAAGTTTACACTGTACTCACCGCCACCAACAGCAGAGGCATTGGGAATAACATCGCCAAAAATATCGGTGAAGTTTGCTCTGAGAATTTCGTTATGAACGAAACCTACTAGCGGATTACCGCCACCGTAATTACTTGTCGCGTTAGCCTGATTTGCTATTTTACCATTCTCAAGAAGTACTGCTATGAGTTTAGTCCCTGACTGATCTAAATCAAAGCCTACCTTTATGGTGGCATTTACATTAGCACCTGCTAAAGAGGAATTAATCGCTAACCCTACGGGCTTCGCACCGGTTAACAAAGCGCGGGGCTGGCTTAGATTCATTGCGTTACCACTAACAGCACTCCATTCAGAATCTCTATTTAAAATTCCTGTTGGGAATCCATTTACACCAAAACGGCTTCTCATTTGAGCTTCCAAAGGAAAGGCAAAAGCAGACCCATTGTGAACCGCGATAGCAATAATTCTATCGCCGTCCTGACCAGCGTGCAAGTCTTGAATACTTTTAGACATGCGTGGGCACCATACACACCAGGTTCCTGTATAATCTTCAATAAGCATTTTAGTAGTAAAACGCGGGCTCACTACATCTATAGTGAGGCTGTTTGAAGTGTCTGTACCTAATGTAGCTACAACTGTTTTCACGCCAACACCGGTCAATGTAGTGACACTTCCTGAGATAGCAGCACCATTAACAGTTATGGCCGAAGTACTTGTAACATCAGTTCCAGCAGCGTTTACCACTCTGAACTGCACTAAGGTATTTTCAAATACTCTGGTTTTATCGACACTTATCACCAGGTTGCCATTGCCGGAACCGCCGCTATCGTCAGTCGAGTTAGAACTACACGATGCAATTCCGATAGCAAGGAAGAGCATAAAGATTTTAAAAAGGTTGTGGTTTTTCATAAATAATAGATTTAACGTTTAATTAAGTGTTTTCAAATATATCTCATATTTATTAAAAATCAAGCACATAGCATGAAGAAAAACACTAAAAAATGAAGTTCAGTAGCTTTGATGTGGGTTTTTGGCACGGTATTTAGAGAAATTCCGTTATCATTGTAACCGCATACATATTCAAATTATGAAAAATTTAGTACTCCTTCTAGCCTTGACAATATTTACACTTTCAACCGCGCAAACGGAATTGCCCAACATCACGCTCAAAGATTTAAAGGGAAATGAAGTGTCCCTTGCAACTTTAAGTAAAGACAAAACGATTGTCGTTTCCTTGTGGGCAACATGGTGCATTCCATGTATAAGAGAACTAGACATAATCTCCGAGGATTATGCAAAACTTAAAAAAGACATAGACTTTGAGCTTGTTGCAATCTCTGTAGACGATGCCCGCTCTACCAGACGTGTAAAGCCAGCAGTAATGGGCAAAGGATGGGACTACCAGGTTTTACTAGACGTTAACAATCAGGTGCGACGCCATTTAGGGGTTACTACTGTACCCCTAACGCTTATAATGAAAGATGGGAAAATAAAATTTCGCCATTCCAGTTTTACCCCAGGTGCAGAAGATGAACTGTTTAAGAAGTTCAAAGAAATAGCATCTAATTAAAAAACCTCAACCAACCTCCGTATGAAAAAATATGCTCTGTGGGCATGCTCCTGCCTAGTTGCAACTGTTTGTATCGCTCAAGAAAAAGTCGGGAGTTTTGCTGGTGGTTTTGAATCTAATGCTCAATGGTATCAAGACGATCAGGGCCTGAACTTTACAGCACCCAAGACCAGTTACGATCTAACAACTACTTCTCGTTGCGCTATACTTACGATAAATTTACAGCTGGAATACAGTATGAACTTTATGCCCCAAATCCATTGTTGGGATATTTCCCAGGATTTAAAGGAAACGGCATTTCAAACTATTTTGTAAACTTCAACCATCAAGGACTGGATATAACCGCCGGCAACTTTTATGACCAGTTTGGGAGCGGTCTTGTTTTCAGATCGTGGGAAGATAGACAACTAGGTGTAGACAACTCTATAAGAGGTATACGTGTAAAATATGATTTTACAGACTACCTGAACGCTACCGCTTTTACTGGGAACCAGCGCGCTGGGTTTGAACTTTCGGAGGGAACCATAACAGGCGTAAATACAGAGTTTAATCTAGCAAGTGTGCTGAAGTCTGATACAGGTATAGATCTAGGGGCCAGTTACGTGCAGCGTTACCAAGAGTCTACGAGTGCCGATGTTAATTTCCCGGCAACCGTGGGCATGTACAGCGCACGTGCTGATATTACCTTTGATTCCTTTTTTATAGGTGGTGAGTATGTGTACAAAGAGGAAGATGCTTTTGTAAATAACAGGCAAGTTTTTGTGGGAAATTATCAAGACGGTCGTGCACTGCTAGTCAACACCGGGTATGCTACCAAAGGTCTGGGCATTAATGCCACCTTTAGGGCAATGGAAAACATGACCTTCTTTTCAGATCGCGATGAAAGTGCAAACCCATTTTTACAACAAACTATAAACTATGTTCCTGGCTACACAAAACAACAAGATTATGCCGTGACAAACATTTATGTTTACGCACCACAGGCTGCGGTGGTTCCCGGAGAACAAAAAGCAGGTGAAATAGGCGGACAAATAGACGTGTACTACACCGCAGACAAAGATTCTTTCTTAGGAGGTAACTATGGAACCAAGTTTGAATTTAACTATGCAAACTGGAGTGGTTTAGATGCAACCTTTGACGAACCCAACAACACCTACACCGCGGCCTTGTTGTCGCGAGGTGAAAAGTATTTTGAAGAATACAGTGTTGCCGTTAAAAAGCGATTCAGCGAAAACCTGTCTGCAATATTTACCGGAGTGCGTACAGAGTACAATGGTCTTATTATAGAAGGAAAAGATTTTTTCCTAAAAGGAAACTCCTTTATTATAGACGCTCAGTACAAACTTCCTAAAGGTCGTAGCATGCGTATGGACCTACAACATTTAGGTGCAGACGCCGACCGTGGTAATTGGGCGGCAACAACGCTGGAATACAGTTTCTCTCCGTTCCTATCGGTTTATGTAACTGACCTTTATAATTATGAAGAAACTAACAGACACTACTTTTCACTGGGCGGGAGTTATACACGTGGTCGCTCACGTGTAGCCTTTAACTATGGCCGGCAACGTGGTGGGTTAATATGTGTAGGTGGCGTTTGTAGATTTGTACCAGAAAACACTGGGCTTACCCTTAACCTAGCGACTAATTTTTGAGGATAACCACAAGACATGAAACTAAAAAAGACCTCATTAGAGGTCTTTTTTACGCGTTAAAGCGGCACGTGCACCACTTTTTTAGTTTTAAAAAATGCGTCTTCAAAAACCTCATCGAGGTCATACACATGCGCTCGTGGAAAAGGCTTTAATTCTTCTCTCAAGTCACCACCCTTTAAATATAAAATACCGTTTTCTATCTCGTGATAACTGTCTTTACGCACTTTGTTGCGAGTCCAGCTCACAAACTCTGGCATGCTGGTAACCGCCCTGGAAACTATAAAGTCAAATTTCCCCTTCACCTTCTCTGCACGGCCATGCTCTGTGGTTACATTTTTGAGCCCTAGCGCTTCTACGACCGCATCTACGACCTTCATTTTCTTACCTACGGAATCTACCAGATGAAAATGTGTTTTGGGGAACATTATCGCAAGCGGCACTCCTGGAAAACCGCCGCCAGTACCTACATCTAGTACTCGCGTACCGCCGGGTGTATTGGGTAAGCTTTCGCGAAAGCGAACAACCGACACAATTCCTAGGGAATGTAAGACATGCTTTACGTAAAGTTCATCAATATCTTTGCGCGAAATAACGTTAATTTGTGCGTTCCATTCTTGATAGAGCCCGCCTAGTTGCTCAAACTGTGCCATTTGTGCGTCTGATATGTGCGGGAAATACTGTTTTATGATTTGAGCCACTGCTTATAATTTGTGCAAAAGTAGCTGATTATTATGCAACACCCCTACCGCTCGCACGTTGTTAAATATTATTTTTGTATATCTAAAACAAAATCATGAATCCGAACCTATCTGACCGTATCAATAACTTACCTGTAAGTGAAACGCTCGCCATGGCTGCAAAAGCTAGAGAACTAAAAGAACAAGGTAAAGACATCATAGGCCTGAGCCTGGGTGAACCCGATTTTAACACACCCGACTTTGTTAAGGACGCTGCTATACAAGCGATTAACGATAACTACAACAGCTACTCGCCCGTAGACGGTTATGCAGACCTTAAAGATGCGGTTATCAATAAGTTTAAAAGAGACAACAATTTAAGTTATACGCGCGATGAGATTGTGGTTTCTACAGGCGCAAAACAGTCTATTGCAAATGTAGCGTTAGTGCTGCTCAATAAAGGTGACGAGTGCATTTTACCAGCCCCGTATTGGGTAAGTTATGCAGCAATCGTAGAGCTTGCCGAGGGTACTCCCGTAGAAGTGCGCGCTGGGGTAGCACAAGGTTTTAAAATTACCGCAGCACAGTTAAAAGCAGCTATTACCCCTAAAACTAAAATGATACTTTTCTCCTCACCTAACAACCCCAGCGGTGCGGTGTTTAATAGAGAAGAGCTTACTGCATTTGCAGCTGTACTTGCCGACCGACCTGATATTATTGTGGTAAGCGACGAGATTTACGAGCACATGAACTATGTAGGCGAGCATGTGAGTATAGGAACTTTGCCGGGTATGAAAGACCGCACTGTGACCATTAATGGTTTGAGTAAAGCCTTTGCAATGACGGGTTGGAGACTGGGCTATCTCGGAGGACCCGCGTGGATTGCTCGTGCATGTAACAAAATGCAAGGACAAATTACCAGCGGCACAAACTGTATCGCGCAGCGCGCAGCCATTACCGCTTTAGAAGCTCCTGTTTCCAAAATACAGTATATGATTGATGCGTTTGCAAAGCGACGCACACTCATTTTAGACTTACTCAATAAAATCCCAGGTTTTAAAACCGCAACTCCAGACGGTGCTTTTTATGCATTTCCAGACGTGTCGTTTTATTACGGCAAGACCGTTAAAGGTCACGCCATCGCAAATGCTACAGATTTTGCCATGATGCTGTTAGAAGAAACAGGTGTTGCTACGGTTACGGGTGACGCTTTTGGCGCGCCGGGTTGCATACGCATATCGTATGCTGCTAGTGAAGAAACGATTACTGAGGCTATGAATAGGATTCATGAGTTGTTGAAGGGGTTTTAGTAATATCAAAGTAATGATTATTTCTCAACAATTACCGTTTACGGTAAATTAACTCGTTGATTATTATTACTTAAGTTAAATATAGCAGTATATTTAGTAAAAAAATGGTTAAAACGTTTCCATTCTTGATTTTATTTTTTAAGTTTACTTCTTGTTCAGAATGGTTCTGAATAATAACTTTAAAAACAATACAAATAGAAGAAATTATTTTTATTGCCGATTGCTATTTTGAGTTTGGTACTCTGCTCCTTTAGTAGCAAAAAAGAAAAAGTGTTTGAAATGATGCCTGACGGAAATTACAGCATTATTGATGGAACGAGATTATCACAAGAAGATATAAACATGCTTCTTTCTAACACTCAAATTTTTAAGGGTGTTGCAGAATTCAATGAAACTAAAAATTTTAATGAAACTGTCGTTAAGAATTTTTTACGATCGCTTCTTAGATTTTCAAAGAAGAAAGATTGTGACTGCCCATCTGATCCATTACCTGATGACACAATAATTGCATTAATAGAGAAATACAACAACTAAAATTTTCAGAGTGCCGTTGTTACAAATGGCACTCTATTTTAACCTAGTGCTTTATCTAATGACAAAAGTCAAACTTATGAAAAAGAGTGTGGTTTCAATTTTAATGATCTTAATTACATGCACCATGTATAACTGTGTTTCTAAAAACTCATTAGGTGCTTACACGTTAATGAGATTAAATGAAAGAGAATTTGAAGAAATAAAGAGTATTTCAATAGAGGACGATTATGGATTCAGATTTATGAAAACAGAACTTAAAGAAAATAAATTTAATGAAATTATCACAAGCACCGAAACACATGTTATAAGCGATGAAGAATATAAAAAAGTTAGAGCAATACTTAAGAAGTATTGAAACATATTTCAAAACTGGATTTTGTGCATTAATTATGATTTCAGTAGTTTATAGCTCTATTAACACCTCCTATACCAGTCATATAAGTTTTTACAATAAAAAGCTTAATGATTTCATCATAATGGTGCTTAGCACTATTGGTGAAAATAAAAATTATGCGCTCTTTTTAGATTATACAGGTTTAAATACTGGCTACGGGTTTTTTTCACCTAATGTCTCTAGTGACTTATTAATAACTCACAATCTATTTACTAATGGAACCTCTAGGTTAATACTTTCTAATAGCGAATTCAAAACAAAAGAAGGTGCTAGTCGCTTTGCTAATTTGAATTCTGTTTACATGGCCAAAATAGAAGCGATAGAAAATAAGAAAGAAATCGACACACTGAAAAGCAGATACCTCGAAGTCATTTTAAAGAGGTTAAGTAAGTATCAATTAAATAAGGATAGTAAGGTAGATTCCGTTCGTACTGACCTTTATTTATATCATTTTCCACTTTTAGTAGAATATCCAGAAATGAAATCTAAATTTATTCCAGTTGAAAGTCATACAAAGATTAGGTAAATACTTCAGCCAGCATTTCATCGATTTTAGCAACGTGGAAACTAATTTTGTTCCAGTTTTCAGGATAAGCATCGGTATTATACTCTTATTTCATTTTATAGCAGTAATTAATGACTTCGAGTTGCTTTACGGTATGGATGGAATTATACCCACGGATTTGCAAACTATTTATCAAGATTCTAGAATTATATTAGTTGATGAAGTTATAGGAAGTTTTGATAAAATAACTGGTTCTCACGCTAACTCAATACTACTTTTTAAAATCAGTTATATACTGTTAAGCATCCTTATAATACTTGGTTTCTTTTCGAGATTTTCTGCCTTATTACTGCTGGTGCTACAAGTTTCTCTAGTGAAAGCAGGATACTACTACTCTTACGGCGCAGATTTTTTTGCAAGTATGTCACTTTTTTACATTATGCTTTTACCTAGCGATAATTATTGGTCGTTACGGAAATTGATATTTAAGTCTAATCGCACACAATCGTACAACGTAGTCCATAGAACTTTACAAATACACCTGATGATAGCATATTTTGTCTCAGGCATTGAAAAGTTATCTGGATTTAACTGGCGCAATGGTGAGTCCGTATGGAAAGCTGTTCATTTACCAAATTTTACTAATGATTTTGAATTGGATTTTAATTGGCTAAGTGAATACCCTTGGGTGTTTGTTGCTTTAGGATGGACCACCATTATTATCGAATTGCTTTATCCATTATTCATTAGTCTTAAAAAAACAAGGATAGCTTGGTTATACTTGACAATATCATTGCACCTAGGAATTGCCCTTACGCTAAATCTTTACTTTTTTTCTGCCTACATGATAACGTGGAATCTAGCAGCATTTTACTTCATAAAACAACAAGAATGATAAGAATTGTATTTGTGTCAATTTTCTTCTTATTTGCTAATGCTGCAACGGCACAAAAGATACGTGTGAAGCAAGACACCGTCGTAGCAATTGACTCTGTTCTCATATTCGCTGATCGCAAGGTTAAAATGAAAGTTGAAAAAGGGAAGTACATTATAAACGTAAATAAAACAGACTTCCAAGACACAGAAAATACATGGGAAGGTTTGAAGTTAATTCCGCTTCTTCGTGTTAGCGAAAATGAAGCGTTAAAAGTAAGAACAAAAATCGCAATTATTGAAATTAACGGAAATCAAATTCAATTAGGCGCCGCTGAACTCGAAAATTACATAAAATCTTTGGATGCAAAAACTGTCAAAAAAATTGAGATTAATGCAAATCCAGGCGCCTCATATTCATCAGAGGTTGAATCTGTAATAAACATAGTATTATTGCAAGAAAACAACAATTACCGTGTATCGACAAGCCTCAATAACGGTGTTCGCACCAATTATCTTAATAACTCCAACGCTACCGTTACTTATAATCGTGACAAGCTAAAACTTTATGGGAGCTATAGTTATAATTTAAATCAAAATGTTAATATCGCAACCATACGTAGTGAAATTGCGGGAGGTCCTTTCATAAATTTAAATTCAAGAGAAAATGTACAAAGACAATCAAACCAGTTTTACTTCAATCTGAAATATACCATAAATGAAAAAAGTGAAATAGACTTCACGTCAACAGGTGCTTTCAGTGAGTCCAATTCAATCGGCATCAACAATGGAAATTCTTTCTTACGCACAATTAATTCAGATTCAAGAGGTAACAATTTTCAATTTGGGCAAGTATACAAACGAGTTTTAAAGGATAGCACTCAACTAAAGATAGGGTCATATCAAGTATTCAATAGAAACAATGTAAATATAAGGGCAAACACAAACTTACAAGCTCCTGAAAAACAAGCTGTAAAATCAACTCTTCCATTGATAATTGGTTTTTTAAACCTTGATAAATTAACAGCATTTGGTGACATAAACTATGGCACAAGGTTTAGCGGCATTGGTATAGAAAAAGACAACTTTTCGTTTATCAATGATAGCTTCACAAATAATCCATACCTCTATAATGAGAATATATTGTCGTTTTATATTAATAATGCACTTGCATTATCCGAACAAAGTTCCTTAGTGATAGGAGTCCGTTCTGAAACTTCCTTTATTAATTTTGATTTTAAAGATAACAATAACCAAAGCGCTCTGAACCGTGAGTTTAATTACACAAACTTACTTTATAATCTTAGCTATTCTTATGTTAATCAAAAAGAATACTACCACACTATATCCTTCAGGAAACAAATCCAGCGCCCAAACTACAGCTTTTTAAATCCATTTTTAAACATTAGTTCTGACATAACATTTTTTTCTGGAAATACTAATATTAATCCCTCTAAAGATTATACTTTCGGTTATGAAGGTGTAAAGAATGATATTTCATGGTATGCACAAACCGGTTTATTAGTTGATTTTATAAGTACATTTACTGACGAAGTAGACGGTCAAATAATTGATACATACAGAAATTTCAACAATGTTTTTTTTGCTGGTCTTGGATTTGAGTACAATCCTACAGTAATTAAAAATGTGTGGTATCCGACAATAAGAGCAGATTTAAACTATGCGCAATTGAATGATTCTGATTTTGGCGACATTAGGCAATCTACTCCGATAATGAATTTTGATTTGTCAAATGTAATTAAGTTAGGTAAAAAGAGTCAATTTAACGTAAACTATAATATAACACCAACTTATAAAGATGGCTTATTTAAACATTTTACCACGCAAAGCTTCGACTTAACATTTTCACATAGATTTAATAAAGACTTCACTGCATTCGTGTACGGTTATGACTTACTACAAACTTCAGTCTCTTGGGATGAGACGACACTATCAAATTATTTTTATGGCGCGAACCGATATAATGATATTCGAAGAGTAGGCATTACTTTACGCTGGAGCAAAACTGGAAAAACTTACAAGCAACGTACGATAGACGGATTAAAAGATGACTCTATAGACAGGTTGAAATAACAGAAAATTCCCCTACCTATTTCTCCAAAAAAACGGTGTAAATAAAATAAGCACCGTAAAAAGTTCTAGCCGTCCTATTAGCATTAAAAACGCGCACCACCATTTACCCAGGGTCGGTAACCATGCAAAATTATCTACAGGAGACAGCTTGCCAAATGCTGGGCCCACGTTTCCTAAACTAGTGAGTGAACCGCCTATGGCTGTTTCAAAATCCAACCCTAGTGCGGCAAGACCTACAGCGCCTACTATAAAGGATAACATATAGAGAATAAAAAAGCCCAGTACATTAAAAACAATTTGCGGCGCTACGGCGCGATTATTAAATCTTACTGGCAATATCGCATTAGGGTGCAAGGTTCTTTTAAATTCCATAATACCGTTGCGTATGAGTATGATATGACGCACTACTTTTATACCACCAGCTGTAGAACCTGCACTGCCACCTACAAAGAACAATCCAAAAAACATAATCGTTAAAAACGGCGACCACATGGTATAGTCTGCACTTACAAAACCGGTTGTGGTCATTACAGGAAGTACTTGAAAACTGCTATGTCTCAAAGCACTTTCTAGCTCACCCCAAACCATGGGATGCCCTATGCTAGACGTAGAAACGTTTGCATATAAATAAATGAGAATTGCCCCTAAGGCAGAGAATCCTATGGCAAACGAGGCATACCACTTAAACTCTGTATCTCGAGCAATTTTTTTGAACTGGCCTTTAATTGCAAAATAACTAAGTACAAAGTTTGCACCCGCTATAAACATGAACACTATAATAATCCACTGTATGAGCGGCGTGTCGTTCCAGTAGGCAATACTTGCGTTTTTAGTAGAAAAACCACCGGTAGAAAGCGTGCTAAGTGCATGGTTTATAGCATCAAACCAGCCCATACCGGCCAGTTTGAGCAGCACAGCCTCAATACCTGTAAAACCTACATAAATAATCCATAAACGTTTTGCAGTGTCGGTAATTCTAGGGTGTAATTTGTCGCCGCTCGGCCCAGGAGCCTCGGCTGCAAATAGCTGCATACCACCTATTCCTAAAAGCGGTAAAATCGCCACGGCCAGTACAATAATACCCATACCACCTATCCAGTGTGTAAGACTGCGCCAGAACAAGATACCCTTAGGCATGGCCTCTATGTCTGTCATAATGCTAGCACCCGTAGTGGTAAAACCACTCATGGTTTCAAAAAACGCGTCTGTGTAACTCGTGATTGCGCCTGTAAACATATAGGGCATAGTTCCCGCAAAAGCCATAATAAGCCAGCCAAAAGTCACAATAAGGTATCCTTCTTTTTTTTGCAAGACCTTAACGTGGTCTCGGGTAAAATACATCGCTATGCCGCCTATGAGTACAGCAATTGCTGCAGCAAGTAAGATATACCATCCTTCAGGCTCACCATAAATGGCGCTTACCACAGCACTTGTGGACATAAAACCACCGTTAAAGAGCAACAACAGCCCCATTATGAAAACAATAATTTTATAATTGAGCCGCGTCATTTACAAGAACAGTTTTTCAACTTTAGCAATGGCTTTGGGCAAGCAGCACACCACAACACGGTCACCGTCTCTAATTGTGAGCTCGTCTACCACGGTGTACCCTTCACCATTGCGCACCACGCCGCCTATAATCGCGCTGCGCGACAGGTCTATATCTTTAATAAGCTTATTGCAAGCCTCGCTGTGTGGTTTCACGACAAACTCGAGGAGCTCTGCATTCATACTGTTTAACTTAGTCATGGCCACAACCTCACCTTTGCGTATAAACCTAAAAATGTTGTTTGCCGCAAGTAGTTTTTTATTAATAAGCGTGTCCACACCTATATTATGGGATATTTGAAAATAATCCATGTTTTCTACTAGCGCAACGGTTTTATTAACGCTTTTACTTTTTGCCATAAGACAGGATATAATATTTGTCTCGCTGTTGCCGGTAACGGCTATAAAGGCATCCATTTCATGTATGTTTTCTTCTTGCAAGAGGTCTACGTTGCGGCCGTCGCCGTTGATAACGAGTACCTCTGGTAATGCGTCTGCCAGGTCAAATGCTTTACTGGCGTTTACCTCTAGCAGTTTTACATTAATGCCCATCTCGCTTAAAATAATCGCGGTTTGTCTACCTATATTGCTGCCACCCAGTATCATCACGTTTTTAATATTACGTTTAGTCTTACCTGTGAGTTTATACAGCTCGTCTACACCATCTTGTGAGGTCATAAAATAAACCTGATCACCTTCTTTATACTGGGTGTCGTCTCTAGGAATAAGGGTATATTGGGTGCCAAAACGCTGTATAGCGATGGGCATAAAGTGTATCTCTGGCAAAATAAGCGAGGCTTCTTTAACGCTTTTTCCCACAAAACTTGCGGTACGTGGCAGGGTGACCCCTATCATGGTAAGTGCGCCGTCTTCAAACTCGTAACTGTCGTTAAAGGCACTTTGGCTTAGTAGCAATTCTATTTCTCTACTCGCGAGCATCTCTGGCGAGATAAGCTCGTCTATGCCAAATTTTGAGAACCCTATGCTTTCTTGATTTTCTATAAACTCGGTATTTGCAATGCGGGCTATCGTTCTTTTAGCGCCCAGTTGCTTGCTTAATACACAAATGGTAATGTTTGTAGTCTCGCTGCTGGTTACGGCTATAACCAGGTCTGCCTCACCCACATGAGCGTCGTTTAGTATTTTAATAGAGGTAGAATCGCCACGCAGGGTACGTATATCCAGGTGCGTGTCTGCATAATATAAATTTTCCTTAACAGGGTCTATTAAGGTAATATCTTGAGACTCGTAGGACAACAGTTTAGCAAGGTGAAACCCTACTTCTCCAGCGCCTGCAATTATAATTTTCATAAACTCGCTTCTGTGAGTCGTAAAGATAGCGTAAAGGGATGATTTGATAAAAAACAGCGCCTGTTATGTGCAATTAGTTGTGATTATTTCGCTTTCGCGAAAGCGAACTCCCTAAAATCCTACAGCGCTTCATTATCTTTGCAGCCATTATAAATAAATGAACGTGAGCGCAGAACAAGTAAAACCAGACCAAAACGACCCAAGCGGTAAAAAAGAACAAGTTACAAAAATGTTCGACACGATAAGCGGTGAGTATGATGGGCTCAACCGCATGATATCACTGGGACTAGACCAGAAGTGGCGCGATAATGTGGTGAACATGGTGGCAGCACACAAGCCCGACGTGATTATGGACATTGCTACAGGTACTGGCGATTTAGTAATTAAAATGGCGTTAAAAACTAATGCTTCTAAACTTATAGGGCTAGACATCTCTCCAGGAATGCTTGAGGTAGGAAAAGTAAAGGTAAAGCAACAAGCGCTAGATGCTCGCATAGACATGGTTATAGGCGATTCTGAAAACCTGCAGTTTAACGATAACTCTATAGATGCAGTTACGGTATCTTATGGTGTGCGCAATTTTGAAGATCTTGAGAAAGGCCTGAGCGAGATATTGCGCGTACTTAAACCTGGCGGTGTGCTCGTTATTTTAGAAACCAGTGTGCCTACTACCTTCCCATTTAAACAAGGTTATGGTGTGTACTCTAAGTTTATAGTTCCCGCACTGGGAAAACTTTTTTCTAAAGATAAAGTAGCTTACGATTACCTGTCTAAAAGTGCATCTAAATTCCCTTATGGTGAAAAGTTCAACAATATTTTAAGTAAAGTAGGGTTTAATAGTATAGAGAGCCATTTGCAGTTCCATGGGGCATCTACCATTTACAAAGCAGTTAAATAATAGCATGAGATCATTAATAATTTTAAATTGCGTTTTCTTTTTGAGTGCACCTTTTATACAAGCACAACGCGTAGCCGAAAAGATTACTAACGACGCTACCGGTGGTAGAGGCCAGGCAGACAACAAGCGGTATACTTGGGGCTATTATCTAGGGCTCAACACATACGACTATAAATTTGATTACAATCAGATTACAAACGAGGTTTATGTAAACCCTAGCTTAGGCTTTAATGTAGGTATTGTAGGCGATTTAAAAATTAACGACTACCTAAATTTTAGGTTGGAACCAGGTATTAATTTTGCCACGCGCAATCTCACTTTTAAAGACCCCTCACTCGTGACCATCTCAGATCGTGACCGTGAGGTGACCTCTACCTACATACACATTCCGGCACTTCTTAAAATAAGCACAAAACGACTCAATAACTGGAAACCCTTTATAATAGGCGGCGCATCGTGGTCCCATAATTTAAGTAGTAATGAAATGAACCTAAACGACAACAGCTCTGGCCAGTTTAGACAGGTGACTGATGTTTTTAACTATGAACTGGGCATAGGTGTGGATTTATACCTATTCTATTTTAAGTTTACGCCCTCGCTACGCGGTGTATTTGCAATAAACGACGAGCTTGTACGAGACATAGACCCTAACAGCGTTTACACTGGCAACATTTCAAGCATGCAATCGCGTGGCGTGTTTCTACACTTTACGTTTCAGTAGGTCGCAACCACTCGCCTAAAGTTATTGCCGCGGCTGTTGCAACATTAAGACTTTCAGTCGTGCTTTTACCGTATTGTGGTATGGTATACGCAGCGCCTAATTTCATAACCGCAGCACTTACCCCACGCGATTCATTACCCAGCACAAGAGCTGCATGTACGGGTAAAGGCTCTTTATAAATGCTGGTTCCTTGCATGGCGGTGACCATAATAGGAACAGTGAGTTGCCCAAGGTAGTTTGCTAGATTTGTGTAATGAACCTGCACCCTACCTATAGACGCCATACTTGCCTGTACGGTTTTAGGGTTAAAGCAGTCTACAGTATTTTCTGAACAAACTACGTGGGTGATGTTAAACCAGTCACATAACCGTATAATAGTCCCGAGGTTTCCAGGATCCTGAATATCATCTAAAACGACTATGCGGCCGTCTTGCGGTAAAACTGTTGCTTGCGGTATTTTAAAAACCGCTAGATAACCAGGTGCTGTCTTTAGGGAAGATGCTTGTTGCATTTCTTTACCATTAATAACATGGCAGGTTGTTGCAGGTATCGTTTCCATGCCCGCACTCACGAGTAGCATTACGATTTCCAAATCAGTTTCTAAAAGCTCACAAACTGATTTGTAGCCTTCTACAACAAATTGCTTATGGGTTTCCCTACCCTTTTTTGTGGCAAGGCTCTTGATTATTTTTAACGTATTCTTAGAAACCATTTAAATTGTATTTTTGACCCAATTTATGAGAGAGCAAAAGCGAGGTGTAAAAGTAGGCATATTTCTAATGTTGGCATGTTTAATAGCCTCCTGCGATGCGATTAAACGCGTTCCCGCAGGAAAAAAATTACTCGTAGAAAACAATATACTGGTGGACAGTGCAAAGTCCAGCAATGCCCGACTAGAGAACCTTCTTGTTCAAAAACCCAATACCCGTCTCTTAAAAATTCCCGTAGGTCTACACGTTTACAACCTTGCGCGTCCGCACCGCGACTCTATGTATTTAAAATGGATGCAAGAAAACCCGCAGGCTCTTAAACGCCGTAACAAGTTGTTGTCTGAAAAGCAAACCATAAAGTTAGGTAACGACCTGGTAGCCTTTAACAACTGGCTTAAACGCACTGGAGAACCACCCAGCATTATAAACGAGGACGCTGCAAGGCAGTCACAAGAGCGGCTGCGCGCGTGGTACTGGAACCAAGGATGGTTTAACGCAAAAGTAGACTATAAAATCGCAGACTTAGACGAGCCACAACGTGTTGCAGCCACCTATTATGTAGACAGGGGTGAACCGTATATACTGGATAGCCTTTCTAGGGTTATAAACTCACCCCAAATAGACTCGCTCTATGCAAGCACTGCGTCCAGAACGCTGTTGCGCAGCGGCGAGCAGTATCTCACAAACGATGTAAATGCTGAGCGCGAGCGATTGTTCTCTGAGTTTAAAAACAGCGGTGTGTATTATATGGAAAAAGAGTACATAAAATTTGAAGGAGATACCATTAACACAAATCATAAAGCAAACCTTACGTTAATAGTAGGAGACCGCAACATACAACAAGCCGACAGTGTTATTACAGAACCGTTTCACATCTTTAAAATAAGCAAAGTAAACATTATTCCCGATTATCAAAATGCGCTGAGCAATAAAAAAGCAGACACCTCTTTATACCGCAATTACAACATTATAGAGTATACTAAAAGACGCTACCGCATGCAATCACTTACAGATGCCGTGGTCTTTAAACCCGGCGATTTATATAGAGATATAGACCGTGATAGGACCTACCGCAGCATTACCCAGCTCAATAGTTTTCAATATCCCAACATACGGTATAGAGAAGACCCGGCAGACAGCACAAAATCCAGCCTGATTGCAGACGTGCTCTTAACCTCAAAACAAAAATATAAATTTGTTTACGGACTTGAAGCCACGCATAACAATATACAAACCTTTGGTATAGGTCTTAACACTGGGTTACTTGTTAGAAACTTGTTAGGAGGTAGCGAGTTACTCAACATTTCATTTAGAGGGAACATAGGTGCGAGTGCTAATGCCAGCTCGCTCACGGGAAGCTCTAGTCAGTTTTTTGACCTACAAGAGTTTGGTGCAGACGCTAGCCTTAATTTCCCGCGGTTATTTTTACCATTCAGGCTAGACAACCTGATCCCTAAAAGCATGTCACCAGCATCCCTAGTGTCTGTAGGATACTCAAGCCAGACTAACATAGGGCTGGACAGACAAAGCCTTAACAGCACATTGGGATACAACTGGAACCAGACCGAAATTAAAAGCACAAGACTGGACCTCATTAAGGCGCAATATGTGCGCAATTTAGACCCTGGCAACTTTTTTAACGTTTATGAAAGCAGCTACAGCTCGTTAAACAATGTTGCAAACACCATTGGGCTCACAAACCCCATTTATGTGAACCAAAATAATAACCTGACCGTACCCGAAGGAACTAACTTTTTTATTCAAGACGTGGCCAGCGGTATTATCAACACCACAAACGAGCAGCGCGAGCTGGTAAGGAACATAGGCGAGCGACGCAGCAGGCTGGTGCAAGACAATCTTATAATAAGCTCTGCATACACCTGGACGCGTAACACGCAGCAAGGTATTTACGATAGCAACTTTTCCAGACTGACCGTGCGCCTAGAGTCTGCAGGCAATGTTCTTGCAGCACTAGCAAGTGCCACAAACGTGAGGCAAAATGAAAACGGAAACCGCGCCCTTTTCGGTGTAGAGTTCACGCAGTACCTCAAACCCGAAATAGATTATGTAAAACACTGGGAGTTACTTAACGGCCACGTGTTTGCTATGCGCGCTTTTGGTGGTATCGCGATTCCCTATGGTAACTCAGACAACATACCCTTTATACGTTCCTTTTTTGCAGGTGGCCCTAATGACAACCGTGCATGGCAGGCCTATGAACTAGGCCCTGGAGGCACCAGAGGTCTTAACGATTTTAACGAGGCAAATATGAAACTCGCCTTTAATGCAGAATATCGGTTTCCTATCATTAACAGTTTTAAAGGAGCCATTTTTGCAGATGTAGGTAATATATGGAACGTGTTAGACAGTGAAGACGACCCTAAAGCACAGTTTAACCAACTGCAAGATTTAGAATTCCTAGCACTGGGGACGGGTTTTGGCGTGCGCTATGATTTCGGATTTTTTGTGTTGCGCTTAGATGCTGGTTTTAAAACCTATAACCCGTCGCTGCCCGTGGGCGATCGCTGGTTTAGAGAGCTTTCCCTATCTAGGTCTGTGCTTAATGTGGGTATTAACTATCCGTTTTAACGCAATAAATAATTGGTTACTTTTGTAACCCAATATATATCACCATGAGCCACAATATCAAACCCGGAGTTGCTACAGGCAATCAAGTCCAAGAAATATTTAACCATGCAAAGGCAAACGGCTATGCGCTACCGGCTGTTAACGTCATAGGTTCTAACACGGTAAACGCTGTTCTGGAAACCGCAGCAGGCCTTAATGCACCCGTTATTATACAGTTCTCAAACGGTGGCGGGCAATTTAACGCTGGTAAAGGACTTAGCAATGAGAACCAGCAAAGCGCCATTTTAGGCAGCATCGCCGGAGCGCAACATATTCATACCCTGGCACAGGCCTATGGTGCAACCGTTATTTTACATACAGACCACTGCGCTAAGAAATTGTTACCGTGGATAGATGGGTTGCTAGATGCTAGTGAAACACGCTTTCGCGAAAGCGGGAAATCACTTTACTCCTCACACATGATAGACCTGAGTGAAGAACCACTGGAAGAAAATATAGAGATTTGTAAACGTTACCTAGAACGCATGTCTAAAATGGACATGACCCTAGAAATAGAACTGGGCATTACTGGTGGCGAAGAAGATGGAGTAGATAATAGCGATGTAGACGATTCAAAACTTTACACACAACCTGCAGAGGTTGCTTATGCTTATGAAGAACTTAAAAAAGTAAGCGACCGTTTCACCATAGCCGCAGCGTTTGGAAACGTGCATGGTGTTTACAAGCCAGGTAACGTAAAACTAACACCTAAAATCTTGAAAAATTCTCAAGAATATGTGCAGCAAAAATATGGTACTGGGGCAAACCCTATAGATTTTGTTTTTCACGGTGGCTCTGGTTCGACCCTAGAAGAAATACGCGAAGCAATAGGCTATGGTGTTATAAAAATGAACATAGACACCGACCTGCAATGGGGATTTACACAAGGCATTAAGGCCTACATGGATTCAAACGATGGTTACTTACACAGCCAGATAGGAAACCCAGACGGAGCAGATGTGCCTAATAAAAAACATTACGACCCACGTGTGTGGTTACGTAAAGGAGAAGAGAGTTTTAAAGCACGTTTAACACAAGCTTTTGAAGATCTTAATAATGTGAACACGCTTTAAGGACTGCCTATTGTCCATTGCTTATTGCTCATTGCTCATTGCTCATTCATAATTTTTAAATCGGCAATATGAAATTTCCGTCAGGAAATGAAGCATAGGCAACGGGAAATTTGGGATTTGGAGTTTGGTATTTGGAATTTAATAAACGGTTTCTTTCCCCAACCCTAAAGGGTGGAAACCTCTAAATTTTATGGTTGGATCTTGGATCTTGGAATTTGGAATTTAAAAATATTAATCAGTTAAGTTGGAGCATTCATAACTCCT
>Ga0136559_1000046_pt1 | contig 41942 bp, 34 predicted proteins | sample AntRauMeHopE1496_FD_104633 | JGI IMG/M metagenome (GOLD analysis project Ga0136559, IMG submission 104633) | Saline lake microbial communities from Rauer Islands, Antarctica - Metagenome Hop E1 #496 | ecosystem: Environmental > Aquatic > Non-marine Saline and Alkaline > Saline | place... | reverse complement strand
GTCTTCCCAAGATCCCTTGTATAAGTACTGCTTCGTATTCTCAGGATTCAAATCGTACACATATAAGTCTTCTCCATCTGTACTGAAGATGGTCAGCCCCCATGCGCCATATTCATTGTGTCCGATGGAGATTCCCGGAATCTCTGGCTCCCCGCCACCAATCACATTCCATCCGGGAGCTACTAAATGGACCATATACCGAAGCGACGGAATGGCAATAGTTCGATGCGGATCATTGGCCATATAAGTGTTGCCATCCGCTGTGAGTGCTCCGCTTACCACCCAGTTATTGCTACCGATAGCAAGTGGATCTTCTTTTTGTGGAGTCACTGATGCAAGCGTATTTTCAACTACTGCGCTTCTATATTCCGGCAGGATATCACTTTGCTCGAACTCGATGGGATTTCGATAAGCGTTGTATAATTCTAAGATATCATCAAATAAAAGGTCTTGATTAATACTTGGATCGATTTTGATATTCGGGTCTTTTGGGTGAAACCAATATAAGTCCTTGACTTTCTCTTCCCCTAATTTTGCCACGGCACGTGCAACCTCTAATTCTAGCTCAATATTGCCCAAAAGACCCTGATGGCGTGATATAACCACATCAGGTGTCCATTTTTCAGGTACTATATTGAGCAGTTTGAATTCTATCGGAAGCTGATCAGGAGTAGCTAAGATTTCGTCTATATAGGCATTTACACCTTGGGTATACGCAGTGATGATGGCTTCCCCGTCGGCATGATAGTGATTCATTTCTTGCGTCATATCACCACGATATTTAAATAGCCTCGTGCCAATATCCCGCTTCAATTCATTTTCGCCTAAAATCTCAGCTACAGTACCGGTAGCTTGGCGCCTCCAGATTTCGAATTGAAAAAGCCGATCTTTAGCTGCCGCATACCCTTGTGCAAAAAACAAATCATGCTGATTTTCGGCATAAATATGATTGACACCCCATTCATCTCTAATTATTTCGACAGGTTCCTGGAGACCAGTAATGAATAATTGGTCATCAGTAGTATTACCACAGCCAAAAAGGCTCATTACTAGGAAAATAGCGAGAAGAGTTCTCATTGATTTATGGTTGATTAAGTTATTTAATCCAATTATTAAGTTGTCAGACTTTCTAACTTTCCGCAAACTTTTTAAAATCGATAAAGCCAGATTGATTCTATTGATTAGCCGGCTGATACTCCATCTCTAATCCTATGGTAGTGCGGGGCTTGAAGCCTGGCCATTCGTTTTTTACGATGTTTTCTTTGACTTCCAAATAGGCTTTGTAGTCTTGGTTTCCCTTGAGATAAAAGCCCAGAAATGCCGTCACAAAGTGCTGGTTGATATTGTTGATACGACGCATGTCCCATACCGAATCTCCGTATCTCAGATATTCGTCTATGCTCAATCCTGGCTGTAAAGATTCCGCAGGAGCAGGATTCGGAGCGGTATTGTGTCTCGCATCGATATAGGTCAGCAAGTATCGCTCGGAGTTGACCGCTCCTTCATAGATGGCTTTGGTACCATTTTCATAGCCGGAGATATCGTCTTTGCTTCCTGCCACAAATAGGGAAGGTATTTTGATGCCAGCCAAACCTTCGGCATTCCACACACCACGCTGCATGCCCCAAGGCGCAAAAGCTACAATAACCTTGATTCTAGAATCGATTGACGCCTCAAACTCAGCATTTCCCATGGTTCGTTTGAGCAAAGCTTTGCTTCCGCCAGCCATAGCACCAAATAATTGAGCAGCCTGAGGGCTATATCCTCCGCCTGCTACATTGATTGCGCCATAGCCTCCCATAGAGTAGCCAATTAATGCGGTATTATCGGCGTCAACAAGGTTATTCAAAAAAGAATCTTGCTGCATACCAAATTTTGCCATTTCGTTTAGGACAAAAAGATCATCCAGCGATCTGTTCAGCAGAGTGCTTTGGAAACCACCAGCATCTCTAAAAGTCGCCTCTGTATGATCAATCGACACGACGACATAGCCTTTGGAAGCAAGATTCTCAGTCAGGTAAGTCATCAAATAGCGGGAACCCGTGTATCCGTGCGATACAATGACCAGCGGATAGGCCCCTGTAGCGTAGGCAGGTGTTGCATTTCGAGTGGCCCTTCCCAGAAAAGTGAAAGGAGTAAGCGGCCGCGTGGGAGAACCATTCTGTCCCATCACTTCATCGTAAGAAATCAATTCATTTGACCCAGCTTCAGCCGGGTACCACACTTCCACCTTCAGCGGTCTATTGTAGAGTGAATCCCCTCCCTTCCCATAGTTGAGGATGTCCAGTTGATTGGGATTGACAAAATCTAAGGTTTGTACACCGACTGCATACTCGCCGCGAGCTGCCAGTTCCGGCGCATCCGGTAATAAATCTCCATAGACAAAGGGATTGATAGGAGACTGAGCAAAGATGAAGGGGATAGAGCTGAAAAATAGAGCAACCGTAAGGATTACGTTGAAGATTGGGTTTTTGATCATTTTGGGTTTAGTTGAATTTGAAGGCTTAAGGTAGCAAATCCTCCGACTTTATGCTTTTTGGATAGAATATTAGCACGTTGTGCATGATAGACCACTCTATTTATCCTTAAATGATCAGGTCTTTGAGGGTGAAGAAAGAGGTTCGGAGGCTTACTTAATTTTTAAACCCTCCGGATCTTGTCTTGAATCCAAAATAGAATAATAAAAAATGTCACCAATAAAGTCAACTTCATGGGGAGAAATTTAATCAATAATTTGGTAGGGCTAACAAACTAGCCACCATTCCCATTTCACGTATTTCTGTCAGTTATACAGCCCTAGTCAAACACCAATTTCACATTCACTATTAGCCTATGCTCATTTCAAGTAGGACGCCGGTTGGAATTCACGATATTCATCGGAAATAACTCCAGATGGATGATAAAAAATAGTAGAGATCTTCGGTTCAGAAAGCTTTCACAGACCTATACCAACACTAATTTTGAAATTATTGGTTTAGTATCTTGAATAAAGATTCTCTTCTTTTGTATAAATCATTTATTCCCAAAATCCCCAGATCCAATGCGGAACACCATTCTCTGCCTTTTCATTCTCACCGTTTTTTCTTGTAATTCATCTTCTCATGAAGCTTCAGAAGAATTTGTAAAAGGTGTATATGGCAATCCTGGGACGCTACTAAAAGCAGGATATTCCTTCGATTCCCTCGGAATGAATGCTGTATTTGTCAGGAGTGGTTCGCTGAACCGGGAGTTTTACGACAATACCAAAAAGCAAGGTGTAAAAGTATTTGTGGAGTTTGCCACACTGAACGGCAAGGAATATTTGACAGAACATCCCGATGCATGGCCCATCGATGAAAATGGATTACAGTCGCCACCCGCGGATTGGTTTATGGGGATTTGCCCTACTCATCCAGGATTCAAAGCTTATAGGACTGAGCAACTCGAAGAGATTTTACGCGAATACGAAGTGGACGGGGTATTTCTGGATTATGTACATTGGCATGCTCAGTTTGAGACGCCTCAGCCGATTTTACCGGAGACTTGTTTTTGCGATCGATGTACAGAGGCTTTCGAAGTAGCTATCGATACAGTGATTCCCGCTGAAACTATTCCACAACGAGCAGCATGGATTTTGCAAAATGTCGATCCGCAGTGGAGAACGTGGCGAGTGGATGTACTCAATGGTTGGGTGGAGGATATGGGGAAAACCCTCAAATCTCAACAGCCTGAAGCAAAACTAGGAGTGTTTCACTGTGCTTGGTATCCTGCCGAATATGATTCTGCCTTGTATAGAACGATGGGCTTGGACCTTGCCGCTTTGGCTGAGCGTGTCGACGTGCTGTCCCCTATGCTTTTTCATCATATGAAAGAAAAACCGACAAGCTGGGTAGGAGAGTATGTGTCTTGGCTGGGCACGACACTAGATGTAAAGAAAGGCGGAAAATTAAAAATCTGGCCAATCGTGCAATCCCATAACAATCCGGGAATAGTCAGCCCCGAGGAATTCCGAGAAGTGATGATCGAGGGTTCAAAGTTTCCTTCATCAGGAGTCATGATGTTTTCAGATCAGTCATTACTCGAGGATCCCGAGAAAATCCGAGTAATGCGAGACCTTTATTCCAAGAAAAGGCCAAAGTAGAAGATGTTTTTGCTCTTGGTCAGGTAGATAGTTGTCAGAAGCAATTGGTAAGAGCGGATCTCTTTCTAACTGATCGAATTACAAATTCGATTTGATAGGAAGGTGTGATTACAAAACTACCTAGTCGTTCGCCGGATCCTATTCAACCCATTATTGGATCGTTTGCGAATTTTCCATTTACCCAATGACTCTGAAACTCTACAATTTGGAGCCTTTGTTATCCAGACTTCGATTTTTGGTTTTTCTTGAGTTTTCAATAAAAGTTGGTACTTTGAAAATGTAAAATCATTGGTGAACGAAAGGCCATTAGCCCAATTTACTTTTTTGATATCTCTGTCCTAACACATTCTAAATTCAAACCCTTATGGTCCTACTTCTTATTCTTATCGGACTCACCTTGCTACTTGGGGTGATTCTAGTTGGTATTTTCAACAAATTTGTAAAAAACAAAAACACGGTAAAAGATGGCTGGAGTAATATAGATGTGGCGCTGAAGCGACGCTATGACCTGATTCCTAATCTTGTCGAAACTGTAAAAGGCTATGCAAGCCATGAAAAAGAAACCCTGGAAGCGGTAATCCAAGCTAGAAATGCTGCGATGGCTGTACCATCTGATGACATCAATGCACAGATCCAAGCGGAGAATCAGCTCCAAAAAACACTCAGGAGCATCTTTGCATTAAGCGAAGCATATCCCGATCTGAAAGCCAATACCAACTTTCTTCAACTTCAGGACAAGCTGAATGAAATAGAAGATAATCTTGAGCGGGCAAGACGCTACTACAATGGGACTGTTCGAGAAAACAATACGTATGGGGAAAGTTTCCCTGCGGTACTAGTTGCAGGGATGTTCAATTACCAGCATTTTGACTATTTCGAAGCTGAGCCAGAAAGCCGAGAGAATGTCAAAGTGAGTTTTACTTAGTCCGATTATCCTTTTTGATGCAAGTACCCATAATGTTTTTACTTTATCGGACGGAAGAAGCCTAAAACCTCAATTGGATATTTTGATTGATTCTTTGGTCAATATATCTTCAGAAAGGAAGAGAAACCCATTTCTTAATTAAAGAACAATTATCCTTATAAAACTTGATTTAAGCTTTGTAGGTACATGAGCACTCGTATGAAAAAAATCTCATTGTTATTACTTTTAATTTTTGCGCAACTAGAAGTCTTTTGCCAAGATTTCACCGTCACAACTTTCGCTGTAGACATTACTATCCATGAGGAAGGATACTTTGACGTAGTCGAGAAGTACAATATCTATTTCCAAGATCCAAAGCATGGGATCTTTCGGGATATTTTGCTTTCCTATGACCTGCTGACCGAAGAAGGCAAAGAGGAGAAAAGGCAAATCAAGCTCAGCAACATCGAAGTACCGGGCTATAAGTTTGAGGCGCCGTCAGCATTTGAACAGAAATTATCGAAAAATGCGAAGATCAAAATTGGGGATGCTGATATAACTCTGGAAGGCTCGCAGCAATACGAGATTAGATACCGAGTTGAGAATGCTTTTCTCCACGAGAAAGAGGCGATACAATTCTATTGGAACATCAAGCCGAGTGATTGGTACGCTCCTTTCAACAAAATTGATTTCGAAGTTCATTTACCAAATGGAGTCACGCTGGACGAGGGAGATTACTTTCTGTATTCTGGCGAAATTGGTTTGGATGACCCAGCCTCAGATTTTCAGTCGAGTTATAGTGATGGGAGTTATACTGGAAGCAGCAAATCGGGCGTAGTTTCTTTTAGTGGAGATGCAGTGACAGTACTTTTGAAATTGCCCTTGGGAAGTGTCAAAGAAATCAAGCCATTTTGGCCGTTCTGGACAAATTATGGATGGACGATTATTGTTGCACTTCTGTATTTTGCATTTTATGCCATTTGGAAAAAGTATGGCAAAGACGATCACGTCACTACTACCACGAGTTATTATCCTCCGAAAAACATGGACTCAGCTATGGTGGGCTATTTGATCGATGACTCTGGCGGTACGTCTGATTTGATTTCCCTCATACCTTTCTGGGCTTCCCATGGCTATCTGACTATTGAGGAGATTGATGAAAAAGGATGGTTTGCCACCGATGACACCCGGCTTACCAAGTTGAAAGAAATTGAAGCAGATGCTCCTGCGTATCAGCGACAACTTTTCAACGGTCTGTTTGCTAGCAATACAGAAGTGCTGGTCAGCAGTCTCAAAGAGAAGTTCTACACGACAATGAGTACAGCAAGTGCTGATCTAAAAGCTGCAGCACAGATTTACTATGTGAATCAGTCTAGAAAAATCAAAAACTTCACAATAGGAGGGATTTTAGTTCTTATTTTTATCCTCGCTCCGGCCTTCTTATTTTTCTGGGGAATACTAGCTACGATTGCAGTGGTGCTTTCTCTCCTTTTCCTGATGATCATGAGTCAGTTTTTGATCAAAAAGAATAAAGAAGGAAGTATGATTCTATCAGAACTAAAGGGATTCAAACAATTCATTAAAGTGGCTGAGGAGAACAAACTCAAAATGCTACTCCGAGATGATCCTACTTACTTTGAAACTACGATGAGCTATGCCTTGGCTTTTGGCATGTTTGACAAATGGGCCGAGAAATTTGATGCGTTGAATATTGCTCCACCAACTTGGTATTATTCCTCTACGGGTAGGTTGATGACTATGAATCATTTTTCCAAATCCTTCAATAATTCTATTAAATCCACACAATCCACGATGGTGAGTTCTCCTTCCAGTTCTGGTGGTGGAGGATCATCCGGTGGTGGCTTTGGAGGCGGCGGTGGCGGAAGCTGGTAGAGGATTTAGAAATTATCATTATTCTGGATAAAGTCAGAAAGTTAATGTGTTGAGTTTAATGGGATGAAGATCGATGACGGATGATGCAAGTGGCGATTTTCTTAATGTTGACCATTTCTTAAGATGCTTTTAATTTTCTATCTAAGAAAAAATGAAGATTCCCAATAAAATTTAAAACAAATCTTATGAAAAAAGCAGCAATTCTAGCAATCATATTCTTTGCCATTTCGATGAACGTAAATGCGCAATCCACAGATGCCAAATACCTAAGCAAGGTTCAGACGCTTGATAGCACAATAGAGACATTGTACGGAGTAATCTCTGGAGAAAAAGGACAAGAAAGAGAGTGGGAATTATTCAAATATCTATTCCATCCAGATGCCAAGTTGATCCCTACGGGCAAAAACCAAGCTGGTGTGATCGGAGCTACTTTTTTGACGCCTGAAGGGTATATTTCCAGAGCTGGAAAGATGTTGGTTGACACCGGATTCTTTGAGAAAGAAATCCATAGATCTGTGGATACTTTTGGTACTATTACTCAGGTCTTCAGCACTTATGATTCCTACAATAGCGAGTCAATGGACACCCCATTTGCAAGGGGAATTAATAGCATTCAATTGCTGAATAATGGCCAAAGATGGTGGATTATCAATATCTATTGGATGCAGGAATCCGAGGAAAATCCTATTCCGGAGGAGTATTTGCCGAAGAATTGAGCTTTAAAAGGTTGATTTGTCTTAATACAACTTCCATAATTTGAGGGTTTAATTTGTATAGTATTGAGATTCGTTTTGGTGCTATTTTCTTCTTTTAGCTTATAATTTGGATTCTTATCAGGAATTAGCTGAATATTTTAGCTCACTTGGAGAAAGAAGTATGACTGAGAATATATCTAAATCTCAAATTCGATTTTTTGCTCCAATCCCGATATATTGAACTTTAGAAACTCATCATCCATGCTCAAAAACCTGATATCCCTTATCTTTTTCGCATTACTCTTTTCTTGCAGTAAGCCAAAAGTTGAGAAGCCGCAAGCTTATTTTAATTCTGTTTCAGGGACTCATTCCATCGATTCAATGGGTTTGACGTTGATTCACGAGCATATGCTCGTTGACTTTATAGGTGCGGATTCTGTGTCTGCTGATCGTTATAATCGAGATTCTGTGATTCAAAAAGTTCTGCCTTACCTTTTGGAAGTGAAGAAATTTGGAGTAAAAACAATCTTGGAGTGTACGCCTTCTTTTCTCGGGAAAGATCCAGAACTCTTAAGACTCTTAAGTGAACAATCTGGTATTCAGCTTGTAACGAATGCTGGTTTCTATGGTGCTGTGAATGGAAAGTACTTGCCCAAATATGCATTTACTGAAACTTCTGAGCAGCTTGCCGATCGATGGATTGCTGAGTTTGAAAATGGAATTGGAGACTCCGGAATTAAACCAGGCTTTATCAAGATTTCTGTCAATGCAGAAACTCCGCTTCGGGAAGTGGACGCGAAGCTAGTCCGAGCCGCAGGACTAACTTATCAGAAAACCGGACTTCGGATCGCTTCGCATACCGGGCCATGGTTTGCAGCCGAACAGGAAGTGGAGATTCTACAAGAGATGGGAATAGATCCTTCTGCTTTTGTGTGGGTTCATGCACAGAATGAACCTGATTTTGCGAATTTCAAAAAAGCGGCAGAATTGGGCGTTTGGATCTCTTGGGATGGGATTGGCTGGGAAGTCGATTCTTATGTAGATCGCTTACTTTTTGCCAAAGAAAAGGGATTTCTCGATCAGGTTTTGATTTCCCACGATGCGGGTTGGTACAAGCCCGGCGAAGTAAATGGAGGAGATTTCCAGCCTTTCATGGCTATCTTCACCAATTTAATTCCTGACTTGGATGCGAGAGGTTTTGGGGAAGAAGACTGGAACATGTTGCTGATTGATAATCCGAAACGGGCATTTGGACTGGATAAGAATTACTATTGAAGTTTTAATCTCAATAATCATGGAGCGAGCGAGTGTAAACAGAATCCAATCCTTTGAAGGGAAATACTTCATTCAGAGGACGTTTTTACACGATAGTAAAAAGTATAGTTTTATTCGGGTTTAACTTTCACCACTTTATTATCTTTCATAACGACAAGGTCGGTATTTTTTAGGTTTTTGAATTCGATCAGGCGCTCGTATACTTTCTCAATTCCCAGGAGAATTTTGTTTCTAAGTTCTATCTGTTTCTTCTCGGTGGTCATAGTATTATCTTTAATAAGTTAAATTTTACTCTATTTTTACTATTGTGTTCTTATCAATTGTTTCTTGGGCTATTAGTTCATGTCTACCTAAGGAATTATCAAAAAAGAAAGCTCTATCAACAATGGGTAAATAGATTTCAAACAGATTTTTAATTCCATTCAAGTATCTTCTTTCAATTACATCGGGTTCGATGTTGTGCCCACCTTCGGAGATTCTGATTTACTCGTTCTTTTGCCAATTCGATATTCTGAAGCCAGAAAAATAGTAAATTCGTTGTATAACCCTGGTTTTTCGCCTGCTCGATCTTCTGTCGATAACTTCTTGTCGCAAATGTGGTTTCAAAAGCAAACTTTCATTTTTGTCCAAAAGCTCATTTTTCCTTTTCAGCATGATGCGTCAAGCTTCGAATGCTACCTTACGGGTTGGGAGGGTGAAAAAACTTTTATTTATTCGTCAGCATTCACAAATTCTTTACACTCACTATTACAGGTAAAATTGTAATGAAGCAGTGGTTTTGCCTGCTTCATTACAACCATCAACTAGATAGATATTTCTGTCTGTGATCTAGGTAAAGCTACAATTACAACTTAAATCCCACCACCTGAGCCATTAAACCTGCCTTGGCTTTTTCTATTTTATTCAAAGTTTCGACATCATCAGCTGTTACTAGATCCTTAATAGTATCCAGCGACTTTGCATAATAATCTATCCAAGTATCCAAGATGACTTGCTCATCTTCTTTCGTGCCTCCCGCTGCAATAGCTTTTTGGCTAAGCTCTAGCTCAATTATAAGTCGCTTTACAGCTTTTTCCTGAAGCATTTCAATCATTTGCTCGGCAGTCTCGCCCTTCGCATTCAGCAGCGTAAAAGCACTCACCAATGCTCCTGTAGCCACATTTTTTAGCGTTTCTTGGGAGACTTTATCCAGTCGGTCATTATCGGTATGGTAAAACTGATCTGTAAAATGCCAAAGCAAAAGTCCCGGGATATTTGCATTCAAGAACGGTGTATGATCAGATCCACCTTCGAAAGGATTGGTTTCTACCACCCAATTCGCATTTCGCCCTTGATTCTGAAATACGGTTAGGATAAAGTCATTGAGGTAATGAGGCTTCATGTCTTCGACTTTCAAAGGTCTTCCTCCCCATTCGGTGTGTCTATCATTGCCTCGGGTCCAAATCGCACTTGGGTCAGGCATCTTCTCTATCAGGAAAGTCCCCCCAGTGACAGCCGTATTTTCGCCCACCATATCTAAGGAGATTCCCCATTTGATTTCGGCAGTCCGCTTTTCTTTTTCTTCGATGTAGCGACGTGTAGAAATAATTTCATCACCCCAGAGAAAGGTTAAAGTTCGATCTAAGTCAAGCTCCCCACCTTGGATCAAGCCGGCAGTCAGTGTCGCCATTTCCAATTGCGCTCCCACACCGCTTGCGTTATCATTGGCGCCAGGCTCCTGAATATGTGCTGAGAATACCAAGCTTTCTAAAGGCTTTTGTCTTCCTAGTACATTGGCAACAATAGTCAATTCTTCTGAATCATAGATCTTGGTTTCGATCTTCACATTTACTTCAACTTTGCCTTTTGCGAGAGCTACTTTTAGTCTTTCTTTTGCTGCGAATGAAAGTGCTATCGCCCAGTTTTCTTTTCCAGCCTCATACCTGAGACTTCGAAATTGGATGGAAGTTTGATTTTTCTCAGGTTGCAGATAGCTGGGATTGTCATAGGTAAAAACTCCTAAGGCTCCTTCTTCTGAAACAGCCGATAGAAGGCTTCGATAGGATAAGACATCCGAGAAAATGATTTTCCCTTGGAGGTCTTTTGTGCTCAATTCTTCTTTGGAAGCGATGTAGACGAGTTCAGCTTGAACTCCTTCCTCAGGCGTCGAGTAAGAGTTTAGGTAAATCATGCTGCTATTTGTCGAAAAATCCAAAAGTTCTTTCTGCTCCCCAAGGATGGTAACGTTGGCATCGACAGGTTCCCATGTCGGACGATTCATCACTCTTTTTTCGATTCGATAGGTAAATCTGGAATCTGGATTGGCTTTTTCTTCCAGGACATAGCCAGCGTTTTCTAGCTTTTCTGCAATTCTGAAAATTGTTGCATTAAATCCGGTATTGCCGGCAACTCGCCAATATTTTTCCACAAAAGCTACTGTTTCGTAGGCGAGATCACCGCTGTAATTTGGTCTTACCAAGTCAAAATAAGGATTGATCGTCGGGTCAATTGGACTTTGCGCAAAACTGAGATTGATTGAGATGATTGCTATAAGAAGCAGGCAGATACTTTTTTTCATGAATTGAAGGATTACTTGGGCGAATATTGAGCTTATTGAAATCAGAAGCAATTGAATTTGACGATCAATTTTTTTTACCGCAAAGAACGCGGAGGTTTAGAAGAGGTTCGCAAAGTAAAGGTCTATTTGGGTTCATCAAACCAGAATCCGTTAGTGGGGGTGATTCAAGCGGGTACAATTGATTTTGCTGTTTTTTTTACCTCAAAGGACACGGAGGTTTCGCAAAGGTTCGCTAAGAAATGGTTTTGGGGATTCTGTAAATTTCAAATCCGGTTGCCTATTTTCAGTAATTTTTTTTTACCGCAAAGGTCACGGAGGTTTCGCAAAGGTTCGCTAAGAAATGGTTTTGGGGATTCTGTAAATTTCAAATCCAGACGCCCATTTCAGTAATTTTTTTTTAACGCAAAGGTCACGGAGGTTTCGCAAAGGTTCGCTAAGAAATGGAGCTAAAAAGGATTTGCGATCTTAAATCCGTGAGTTGAGATTCTCACGGAAGCACAGACAAATGGGTAGAGCAATCTCTAATCTCTCAATCTTCTAACCTTCCAAGCTTCCAATCCCCCCAGATACCCACCGCGGTTCCTCCCAAACAATCTTCGGTTATTTTCACAGATCGCTTCGGCAATTTCTCTGACCTGATTACCTTTGTCCATGGCAGAACAAATCTTGATTCTCGATTTCGGTTCTCAGTACACCCAACTCATCGCTAGACGAGTTCGAGAACTGAATGTTTATTGCGAAATCCACCCTTATAATAAAGTTCCAGAAATCACTTCCGATATCAAAGGAGTAATCCTTTCAGGTTCACCTTGCTCCGTTCGTGATTCAGGTTCGCCGGATTTGGACTTGGATATTTTCCGTGGTAAGCTTCCGCTTTTAGGCGTTTGCTACGGTTCTCAGTTGCTAGCGCAAAAATATGGGGGAGAAGTACTTCCTTCTGAAATCCGTGAATACGGCCGAGCCAATTTGTCCTTTATTGATACGCATCATGACTTGTTGAAAGAAATGACGCATGGCTCACAAGTATGGATGTCGCATGGAGATACCATCAAGGAGTTGCCGGATAACTTTGAAGTCATTGCAAGTACTTCGAACGTTCGTGTTGCAGCTTTTAAAATAAAGGAAGAAGAAACCTACGGCATCCAGTTTCACCCAGAGGTGACCCATTCTACCGAAGGCAAGAATCTTCTCCGGAATTTTGTGGTCAATATCTGTGGCTGTGCTCAGGATTGGACTTCGGATGTATTTATCGATGCGTCGATTGCCGAGTTGAAAGCTAGAATCGGTTCTGACAAAGTGGTGATGGGGCTTTCTGGAGGAGTGGACTCTTCCGTTGCTGCCACTTTGATCCACCGTGCGATTGGCGATCAACTAACTTGTGTATTTGTGGATAATGGCTTGTTGCGTAAAAATGAGTTTGAGGAAGTGTTGGAATCCTACAAGCACATGGGATTGAATGTAATCGGAGTGGATGCTAAGCAAAAATTTTACGACGCACTGGAAGGTTTGACTGAACCTGAGTCCAAGCGAAAAGCGATTGGAAGAGCCTTTATCGAAGTTTTCGATGATGAGGCAAACAAAATAGAAGGTGTAAAATGGCTCGGACAAGGGACTATTTACCCTGATATAATCGAGTCTGTTTCTGTCAAAGGGCCTTCTGCTACCATCAAATCCCACCATAATGTGGGCGGATTGCCGGACTTTATGAAGCTATCGGTAGTGGAACCATTGAATACGCTTTTCAAAGATGAGGTTCGCGAAGTTGGTCGAGCATTGGAAATTGTGGAGACGATCATTGGAAGACATCCTTTTCCTGGGCCAGGATTGGGGATTCGGATTCTAGGCGATATTACGGCTGAGAAAGTAAAGACACTTCAGGAAGTGGATCATATTTTTATTCAGGGATTGAAAGATCACGGACTTTACGATCAGGTCTGGCAAGCAGGAGCGATGTTGCTTCCGATCAATTCGGTAGGTGTCATGGGCGATGAGCGGACTTATGAGAAAGTAGTTGCGCTGAGAGCTGTAGGTTCTGTCGATGGAATGACTGCGGATTGGATTCATTTACCCTACGAGTTTTTGGGTAAAATCTCCAACGAGATCATCAATAGGGTAAAAGGCGTGAATCGCGTAGTCTACGATATTTCCTCCAAGCCACCGGCTACCATCGAGTGGGAGTAAAATTGAGTTACGATTTATGATGTGGAATTTACGGATTATGGTAGAAGATTTTAAATTTTTAAAACCCGGAGCGTGATTTCCGGGTTTTTCATTAAGTCGAGTTTTGAATCCATTTCGGCCTAAACTTTGGGTTTGGAAAATATGGGTTAAATTTGCAAATGCTTTTTTTACAGCAAACTGACATTCCATGAGAAAACTCCTTTTTCTACTTTCTTTGATCTTTATTTTCAGCTTTGCAAAAGCTCAGATTCCAATTCCTGCTCAATACAGCAAGGCAAAAGCTAATCTCGCTGCCGAAAATTATTGGGAAGCGATGCCATTATTTAAGGGGTTTTTGGACGAAAGTAAATATGGTAATCTATCTAACTATGCAGCCTTTCATCTAGCGGAAGCGGCACTGGGTGCCAATCAAGCTGGCCAAGCGATCACCGCTTTACAAGCGATATCCTCTACTAGTTGGGCTAAATCCGATGAATCAAACTACCTTTTAGCACTCGCTTATTTTCAAAATAACCAAAAGCCGGAAGCGCTTCGGGCCATCAGGAAGATTCAGAAAGAAGAGATAAAGGCGCTATCGGGAAATGTAACCTATGAGTATTTGAGGACTGAAACTCCCAGTTTTATGGTCGCTAATCTTAGGGAATTTGCAGATAATCCGGGTTATGGTGCTGCGATGAAAGTTGTCCTGGAAAGTCAGACGATACTTTCGGCCACGGAGCGGGCCGCTTATTACGAACTTCAAGGTGCCGGTGGAGCCAACCTCAATAGAATCAAAAATGAAACCTTGGATCTGGTAGTGATTTTGCCTTTCACCAACAGTGCTAATTCATCCGTTTTAAGTATTTCCGAAAGTGATTTTATGTTCGAGTTGTATCAAGGCATCGAATTGGCCAAGTCGGAACTGCAAAATCAAGGTATAAAGGTGAGTTTGACCACGTTTGATTCTAAGCGAGATTTAAATCATCTACGAAACTTACTCCAAGATCCTGCGATTACTAAGGCAGATGTAATCATCGGACCGATTTATCAAGAGGAAACGGATTTGGTCAGTGCTTTTGCCGAGAATGCTAAGATTCCTTTCATACATCCGCTTTCGAATTTGGGAGAGCGGTTTGAAGAAAAAAAGTTTAGCTATCTATTCAGACCATCGGTAATTTCTCTTTCTCAGGGGATAGTAATGGATCTCAAAAAGAAAAATTGGGGAAAAAGAGTGGCGATCGGATATAGTGGAAGTACTCGTGATGAAAAATTGGCTATTCTTTTGGCCGAAGATCTTAAGAAAGAGGGCTTTTTGATCATTAAGAGCACTACGATAGATCCAAAAGATGTAGCAGGGTTTTTGCAAAATCTTGGAATCCGCACTGGAAGAAGTACTTCAAATAGTATGGTGGATCAGATTATCTTACTGTCTGACGACCCAGCTGTTGCAATGCCCACTTTTGCACTTTTGGAATCTGTATCTGCCTCGGTACCAACTCTGGTTATGGATTCTTGGCTCACATTTAATTTTGCCAATTTTGAAATGCTCGAATTCCCCAATTTCCACTTTATAGCAAATAATACTCTGAATTTTGAAACCGATGCGGCCGTAAGTTTCAAAGAAAAATTCTATTCAGTTTACAAGTCAAATCCGAGTCTGAATAATTCGCTCGGTTATGAACTGGTCTATCTACTCTCTGCGAATATGTCGTCTAGTAAGGGCTTTGACCTGAGACGAAATCTCAATCAGTCTGCTTTTCAAAAAGGAAAACTGACTTGGGGTTTTAACTTCCAAAACAGCAACAATAATCAATACGTACCTGTATTCAGTTTAGAATCAGGAGAATTGAAACCATTAAACTAAGCCATGATTATTTCTGAAAGCAAGCGCCTTTTTGCAAAGGCACAACACTTTATTCCCGGTGGAGTGAACTCTCCCGTTCGCGCATTTCGAGCAGTAGGCGGGGATCCATTATTTATTAAGAAAGCTGATGGAGCTTTTATCTACGACGAGGATGACAACGAATATATTGAGCTGATCAATAGTTGGGGACCAATGATTCTTGGGCACAACCATCCGATGATTCGTGAGGCAGTCATCAAAGCCATGGAAAACGGAACCTCCTTTGGAGCGCCTACGGCAAAAGAGGTAGAGATCGCCGAATTGATCGTATCCATGGTACCCTCTGTGGAGAAGGTACGGATGGTGAACTCAGGAACAGAAGCGACAATGTCCGCTATTCGTGTTGCCAGAGGATTTACAGGACGAGATAAGTTTATCAAAATGGAAGGGCACTACCATGGGCATGGTGATTCGTTCCTTATTGCTGCAGGCTCAGGAGCGATGACTATGGGCAGTCCTGATTCCCCGGGAGTGACCAAAGGAACTGCTCAGGATACGCTTTTAGCTCCTTACAATGATTTGGAGGCAGTTGAGCGAGTGGTGGAGGCAAATAAAGGAGAGATTGCTGCTCTTATTTTGGAACCTGTTCCAGGTAATATGGGACTATGCCTGCCTAATCCAGGCTATCTCGAAGGCTTAAGAGAAATATGCACTCGGGAAGGAATTATCTTGATTTTTGATGAAGTAATGACTGGATTCCGATTGACTAAAGGCGGCGCGCAGGAGCTTTATGGCGTGACGCCGGATATGACTACTCTGGGTAAAATTATCGGTGGAGGAATGCCAGTAGGAGCCTATGGTGGAAAAAAGGAAATCATGGAATTCGTGTCTCCAGTTGGCCCGGTATATCAGGCGGGCACTCTTTCAGGTAATCCAATAGCAATGGCGGCAGGCTTGACGATGTTGAATCACTTGAATGATCATCCGGAAGTCTATGCGACCTTGAGTCATGTAGGAACGAGGCTTTCCGAAGGAATTATGAAAATCAACGAGTCCATGGATCTTGGCTATACCGTTAATCGATTGGGAAGTATGTATTCCTTCTTTTTCTCAACGGAGCCTATTTTTGATTTTGACTCGGCTAAGAAATCTGACACCGCATTGTTTGGAAAATACTTTCAAGCCATGCTTCACAGAGGAGTTTACTTGGCACCTAGCCAGTTTGAAAGTTTATTCCTATCTACAGCCTTAAGTGATAAGTTGATTGATCGGGTTTTGGATGCGCATCGAGAGAGTTTGGTAGAGGTATTGAAAACGCGCTAATCTTATGTCTATTAAAGTTTACGGAATAAAAAATTGCAATACCATGAAGAAAACCTTTGATTTTCTTGATGAAAAAGGAGTAGAATACGACTTCATCGATTACAAAAAGCAGAAACCAAATACAGTATTGCTTGAAGGTTTTATAAAGAAAACTTCTCTTGAAAGCCTGGTAAATAAAAAGGGAACTACCTACCGTAAAATGGCTGACGAACAAAAATCAGCCCTTGAAAATGAGGAAACTGCGCTCTCGATTTTGATTGATAATTCAAGTATGATCAAGCGTCCAGTTATTGTCTACAAGGATGGTTCGATCACTTTAGGGTATGATGAGGAACAGATTGTTTCGAAAATAGCCTAATAAACGATTGTATCAGTAGCTAATTTTGGTAATAAAAAATCTCCGGTTTCTAACTCGAATGAAAGTTTATCGTCAGGGTTTGTTGAGACGGAGGTTTTATATACAAATATCTTTATCAAGTTTAAATGTCCGTCCAATAGTTTAAGATGATCTAAAGTAACAGCTGTCGAGTTTAGGTAAAGTAATTTAAGATTTTGGGCATTTTTTAATTTTACCAGACTTCCTCCCTCAATGTCAGCATCATTAATTTTCAATACCGTTAAATTTTTCAAGCTCGAAACTGAATCAATAATTGCATCGGTCACCTGTGTACCGCTTAAATCCAAATAGGCTATATTATCAGAAAACGAAATTAACTTGTTCCAATCTTCATCCTGAAAATCAGGAAAGTTGATACAACTTATCCTCAGCAGGGGACTATCTATTGAAATATTTTCGGCAAAAAACCCTTTTTTTCTCAATGCTGAAAGCGAATCGATTGCGATGGACTTTGTGTCGGTAGGAGGATAAAAAGGAGTCTCCTCTTTTACAAAGAAGGCAGAGATCAAACTAATTGGAACTTGAGCCGACCCCAATGATTTTTCCACCGAAGCACCACTTTCTATCCAAGCCTTAATCAACTCGATTTCTTCTTTTCGAGGCTGACGTTTTTCTTTTGGAGGCATGTGCTCTTCATCTTCCTTAGGCAAGACAAGTCTGGCAAAAAGTCCACTTTTCTCAGGATTTCCATTGAATAATATTTCCCCACTTTCCCCACCTTTCAGCAACCCTTCCGAAGAAGTCAAATCCAATTCGCCCTTTAGATTTTTAGGATTATGACATGAGATACAATTATGATTGAGAATCGGCTGAATAGCACCCGTGTAAAATTCAATCTCCTCCCAGTTTTCGGTAGGTAGTTGCAATGGTTTGGAAGCCTCAATCTCAATCCCTAAAAATGACTGTAACCCAGGCGGCAATACCTCAAATAGGTAGTCATCTCCACGTGTGATATTTCCTCCTAAATGTCCTGTAAGCATCAGAAGAAGAAATAAACCACCAGATTGAGCTTTTAAAATCCGTGTAACCTCAGTTGTTTTCCTAAAAGAAATGTAAAGCCAAATGGCAACTGCGACAGTACTCCATCCCAGAATAAGATGGATTTGAATGGTTTCCCAAGTGTAGCCCTCGTGACGGTATTGGAGAAATCCAGAAATCCCAGAGAGCAATGCGAAGAAAGCTCCGCAAAGAAAAGCTACTGGAATCACTGGCAAGAAGGAGGTTTTCTCTTTACCTGAAAGAAAAACCAATAGCACAGCAAAGAATAATATGCCGATGGGTAAATGGACAAACAGCGGGTGGAACCTACCAAAAAGCGGAAACAGAAAATCCATTCGACTAAGCTAATATGGAGTGAATCAATTCTCCTTCCACATCCGTCAGTCGGAATGGTCGCCCTTGGAAATTATAGGTAAACTGCTCGTGATCAAAGCCCATCAGATGCAAAATCGAGGCATGGATATCATGCACCGATACACGCTCTTCTAGCCCGGCAAAGCCAAAATCATCAGTCACCCCATAGCTAGCCCCTTTTTTGATTCCACCGCCTGCCATCCACATGGTAAATGCATCTCCATGGTGGTCTCTTCCTTTCCATCCCTGTACTTTTCCTTCACGATTTTCCTGCATAGGTGTTCTGCCGAATTCTCCTCCCCATACTACGAGCGTTTCTTCCAGTAGGCCTCTTTGTTTCAAATCCAACAATAGCGCGGTGACCGGACGATCGATTTCCTGGCACTTGTGACGAAGACCGGAGTCTATTGATCCCTCTTTGGATGTGCCGTGCGTATCCCAGCCCCAATCATACAGTTGGACGAATCGGACACCTTTTTCCACGAGTTTTCTCGCCAAAAGACAATTATTTGCAAAGGATTCTTCACCGGGTTTAGTGCCATAGAGCTCTTGTATGTCCGCAGGTTCGTCGTTGATATTCATCACCTCGGGCACTTCGATCTGCATCCGGTAAGCCATCTCGTATTGATTGATCCGGGCTAAAGTTTCCGGATCGCCAAAGTCCTTGAAACTTTCTTCGTTGGAAGAATTAATGGCTTGAATCACCGATTTTTTAAGATCTCGGGTCATTCCATCAGGATCTTGAAGATACAATACCGGATCACCTTTGGAGCGACACTGCACTCCCTGATACACAGAAGGGAGAAATCCGGAACCCCAGACACTTTTGCCTGCATCAGGCGTTTTTCCGCCTGACGTCAAGACGACAAAACCGGGTAAATTTTGATTTTCAGTACCCAATCCATAAGTTACCCAGCTTCCTATGCTAGGTCTTCCTAGTCTGGGACTGCCTGTCTGCATGAAAAGCTGTGCTGGTCCATGGTTGAATTGGTCGGTATGCACCGCTTTGAGAAATGAGACCTCGTCTACCACAGTGGAGAAATGAGGCAGGTAATCCGAAACCCATGCTCCGGATTGGCCATGCTGTGCAAAATTGGCTTGTGGCCCAAGAATGTTAGGTACACCTCGGATAAAGGCAAACTGCCGTCCTTCCAGCAAAGACTCGGGACAGGGTTTACCGTCGTATTTTATCAGCTCAGGTTTGTAATCAAAAAGCTCCAGCTGAGAAGGTGCTCCAGCCATATGGAGGTAAATAATTGACTTCGCCTTAGGCGCAAAAGGTGGCGGTAAGGGCGACAGTGGATTGAGATCCCGCGCGGAAAGATTCATTCCGATAGGATTTTTGGCAGCGCCAGGTTCACAACCAAATAGCAAGGGAGCCATCGCAAGCCCACCTACCTTACTCACACAATCCATCAAAAAGTGCCTTCGGGTTTGATTTCGCAGCTTTTGCTCCGTAAGTTCTTTAAATAGCCTTTCGAGTTGATTCATATTAGGGCTTAGTTAGAAATTCATCCAAATTCAATAATGCATTTGCCACCAAAGACATAGCTGCAAGTTCGGCTGTGATTTCTTGGTTTTTTATTCCAAAGAAATTGTCCAACAATTCTGGATTAGATTTATACTTAGATAGTCCCTGATGATATAGTGAGAGCATCGCCTGTGACTTGGTTTCGGATATCTCCAACCAAATCAATTTTCTGTAGCCATAAGCGATTGCAGATTTTGGTTGGCTTAGGTTATTTTCTGACATTTTTTTAGCGAGGTGAAAAGAAGCTTCTAAGAATACAGGATCATTAAGGGTCACCAACGCCTGAAGAGGAGTATTTGTGATGATTCGTCGACTTAGGCATACTTCGCGACTACCCGCATCAAAAGTGGCCATGGAAGGGTAGGGGCTTGTCCGTTTGAGAAAAGTGTAGATTCCCCTTCGATACCGATCTTCTCCTTTGGCATCCACCCAAGATTCTCCATTGTAGACAGATTGCCAAATCCCTTCCGGCTGTGGTGGCATTACTGGTATGCCATACATTTTATCACTCAGTAGACCACTTACTGCCAGCGCTTGATCTCTAATCTGCTCCGCATGCAGACGAACTCTCGGTCCTCTTGCATACCATTTATTTTGAGGATCTTCTGCAAAAAGAGCTGGTGAAAGCACCGAGCTTTGCTTATAGGTGTCTGAAGTCACAATCTCTCTAATCAGTTCTTTTATGCTCCAGTCATAGTCTTTCATGACTTTCCAAGCTAAATAGTCCAATAGTTCGGCATGCGAAGGTGGGTCAGATTGGGTACCCATGTCTTCAAGCGAGCTTACGATTCCTCTTCCAAAAAGCTGATCCCATACGCGATTCACCAGTGTTCGTGCGGTCAAGGGATTTTGATCGTCTACCAACCATCTCGCAAAGCCCAATCGATCACCTTGCCAATCTTTCCCACTTGGGTTAAGCGTTTTGGGAATGCTTGGACTTACTTTTTCACCTAAGAGCATCCAATTGCCACGTTCAAAGACATTTGTTTCTCTGCCCATATAGCTTGGATTTTCTACCAGGATTGGAAGACTTGTAGGTTTCGCAGCAAGCAACTTTTCCCAATTGTCTTGGATTTCAGCATAACCACTTATGTCATTTCCCGGCAGGGCTGAGACAAAAGCAAACCAAACCACCGCAATTGTATTTTGCTCTGTATTTGCTTTTGGGCTTTTCATTTCCAAATACAAATTCTGCTTCCCGATAAGCTTGGGGAAGGGAATAGCACGAGTCATTTTTGGTGATTTGTTGACGGGAATTGAAGTTAAAATTTCGCCCTCAGGCCCTCCTTTACGGATGATCAGCGTACTTCCATCTACATCTGACCAGTAGTTCATCAAAAGTTGATTTGCACCCTGAGTATCGATGTTTGGGAGATAGCAAGATCCATCGGCCTGCATACCGAGCCATTTGGTATCGATCAATTCGGATTTATTAAAACCCTCAGCGATGTGTGCCGCATACTTAGGTTCCTGAAAGGTTAGGAAGTTTTTGGTCTTTTGAGCGACTTTTTCATTTTCATTCTTAGCAACCCACCGGACTACTTGCTCCAGCTTTTCTTGATCTTCAGGCTCGTAGAATCGGAGTTTGGGCTCTTCATCGTGTGTGTCTTCATCTCGACTGTTGTTGAAAAAAGCAGTGGACTCGTAGAATTCTTCGAACCGAATCGGATCGTAAGGATGACTGTGGCATTGGACACAAGCCATTGTTGTGGATTGCCAAACCTCATACGTCGTACTGACTCGATCCAAGACTGCCGCCACCCGAAACTCCTCATCGTAAGTACCACCTTCATCATTGTTCATCGTGTTGCGGTGAAAAGCCGTAGCCGCCAATTGATCTCTGGTTGGATTGGGTAATAAGTCCCCGGCAAGTTGCTCGATGGTGAATTTATCGAAGGGTTTATCATTGTTGAAAGCCCGAATTACCCAATCTCGATAAGGCCACATCGTACGACTCACATCGCGCTCATAGCCCTTGGTATCAGCATATCGCGCAAGATCTAACCACCACGTAGCCCACTTTTCTCCATATGTCGGTGAGTCCAATAGTTGATCTACGGCGGTTTCATAATTTATTTTCCCTGACTGAATTGCCTTTACAAGTTCTTCCGAAGGAGGTAAACCTGTAATATCCAATGCAGCTCTTCGAATTAGGTGAAGGGGATTAGCTTCCGGCGAAGATTCCAGCCCCATTTCTTTGAGCTTTTGAGAAACAAAAAAATCTATCGGTTTTTGTTCGATTTCAGTAGAGGGATTTCCCAGTGAAGCCTTGACAACAGAACTTGGCAACTCTGGCGCGGCGACCGGTGCATAGGCCCAATGCTCGCCCCAAACTGCGCCCTGACGAATCCAAGTTTTCAAAAGTTCAATTTCTTCTTCTGAAAGAGGTGCTTTTTGGTAGGGCATCCGAAGCTCGGCGTCACTTTCGCTCAGTCTTCGAATCAATTCACTTCCATTTGGATCACCTGGGATTATGGCTGGATGTCCTGACTCTGTAGCAGCCATGGCTTCTTCCTCAAAAAGGAGCGAAAAACCACCATTCTTTTTTACCCCACCATGACAAGTGATACAATGAGTATTGAGAATGGGTTTGATCTGAGTACTGAAATCGACTTTTTCTTCAGTATTCCAAAAGAAGAATATCAGTGAAATTCCGATAAACACAGAAAGTAAAAGGGCTATTCGTTGGCGAGTCATACTAACGAGTTGATTTCCCCTAAAATAGCCAAATAGATTGATTTTGGAAAACCATCCTAAAATCCTTTGTCGAAAAAAGAAAAAGCCCGAATAATTCAGGCTTTTAATTCATTAAAATCTACTTTTTCGCGGGGTAATACTCGGGCAGATGTTTCAATATATCAGCTGTCATCGTAGCCAGATCGTAGTCAGGTTGCCAACCCCAATCATTTCGGGCACAAGAGTCATCGATACTGTCAGGCCAAGAATCTGCAATCACTTGTCTGAAATCCGGATTAAATTCAATTTCAAAATCTGGATAGTGCATCCGAATGCTTTCAAAGATCTCTTTTGGTGAGAAACTCATAGCAGCCAAGTTATAACTGGATCGGATTTTGACATTTTCTCTCGGGGCATTCATCAGATCCAAAGTGGACTTGATGGCATCTGGCATATACATCATCGGTAGGAAGCTATCAGACCGCAAGAAGCAATTGAATTTTTCACCTGCCAGAGCCTTATGATAAATATCGACGGAATAGTCCGTAGTCTCTCCGCCAGGAAGGGATTTATAGCCAATCAAGCCCGGGTATCTAAGACTACGTACGTCTACGTTGAATTTTTGGAAGTAGTACTCACACCAGCGCTCACCGGCTTGCTTACTGATTCCATAAACCGTATTGGGCTCCTTGACACAAAATTGGGGCGTATTAATTTTCGGAGTGTTTGGGCCAAAAACTGCGATGGAAGATGGCCAGTACACTTTATCCAATTTGAATTCTTTGGCAAGTTCCAAGACATGAAGCAAACTTTCCATATTCAGATGCCATGCAAAAAGCGGATTTTTCTCACCTGTGGCAGATAATACAGCTGCCAGATGATAAATCTGAGTTACTTTTTCATGTTTGACTAAGTCTCTCAGGCCTTCTTTATTCATCACATCAAGTACTTCAAACCTGCAATACTCGAATTTGGAGCGGGCAGATTCTTGAAGATCTGTAGCAATGATTGATTCTGATCCGAAAAGATCAGCAAGTGATTTGGTTAATTCTGAACCAAGCTGTCCGGCTGCGCCGATAACAAGGATTTTTTCCATGAAGGGATTTCAAAATCACCCAAAGTTCTTCTTTGGGTTTTTGTTTATATTTGGGTTTGCTAGCGCAAAATTAAGAAAAATCAATTCTCAAACAGGGGTTTTTGACAAATGGAAACTCCTATTTACGCAATAATTAAAGACCAAATATTCATGTACGATTCATTAAAACCCAAATTAGAACAAGAATTAAAGGAAATAGAAGCTGCGGGACTTTTAAAAAAAGAGCGAGTGATTACTTCTCCGCAAAGTGCTGAAATTACAATCGCAGGAGGAAAGCAGGTTTTAAATTTTTGTGCAAACAATTATTTAGGACTTTCTTCTCATCCCAAAGTCGTGGAAGCTGCCAAAGCTGCCATAGATTCCCATGGATTCGGCATGTCTTCTGTTCGATTTATTTGTGGCACACAAGATATTCACAAAGAATTGGAGCGGAAAATCTCCGAATTTTTGGGTACTGAGGACACCATCTTATACGCAGCTGCTTTTGATGCGAATGGCGGTGTCTTCGAACCGTTATTTGGTGCTGAGGATGCCATCATATCCGATGCCTTGAATCACGCCTCCATTATTGATGGGGTACGACTTTGCAAAGCCATGCGATTCCGATATGAGCACAATAACATGGAGGACTTGGAAAAGCAGTTGAAGGATGCCATCGAAAAAGGAGCCAAGCAAAAGATCATCGTTACAGACGGAGTATTTTCTATGGATGGCACTATTGCGCAGTTGGATAAAATTGTGGCTCTGGCCGAAAAGTACGATGCTTTGGTCTTGTCTGATGAGTGTCATTCAACGGGCTTTATAGGTAAAACAGGCCGAGGTGTACACGAGCATTGCGATGTCATGGGTAGGGTTGATATTATCACCAGTACATTGGGTAAGGCACTAGGTGGTGCTTCGGGAGGTTTTACTTCGGGGAAAAAGGAAATTATCGAGCTACTGCGTCAGCGCTCGCGACCTTATTTATTCTCCAATACCTTGGCTCCATCGATTACGGGGGCATCGATTGCAGTTTTGGATCTACTTTCAGAGACTACGGAACTTCGAGATAAATTGGAAGCCAATACAGCTTATTTCAGAGAGAAAATGAACGCTGCTGGTTTTGATATCAAGCCGGGTACTCATCCTATCGTACCCGTGATGCTTTACGATGCGGTGCTTTCCCAGAAAATGGCAGAGAAACTTTTGGAAAAAGGGATTTATGTAATTGGATTTTATTTTCCGGTAGTGCCAAAGGGACAAGCTAGAATCAGAGTTCAAATCTCAGCCGGTCATGAGAAAGCTCACTTGGATCAGGCAATTGATGCCTTTGTAGCTGTAGGAAAAGAACTTGGGGTAATTTAGGACTGAAAAAAAAATCAGTAAAACATAAAAAGGCGGTGATTTCACCGCCTTTTTATGTTTTACTGGTCATTGCTAATTTTCGCTTTTTCTTCAACTCATACTCTTGAAGGTCTTCAAATTTGCTATCCACTTCTTCATTGTTGAGGTAGTCGTTGATTGTCTCTCTCACTTCTTGGAAAGACATATTATGGAGCACTTTTCCATTTTTAGTGATCGAGAGCTGACCAGTTTCCTCAGATACAACCAATACAATTGCATCTGTGGCTTCTGACATCCCGATTGCAGCACGGTGCCTAAGTCCAAACTGAGCAGGCACCTCGCGCTCTGTTACTGGTAGAATACATCGAGCAGCTTTAATTTTCCCATTGTGGATGATCACCGCCCCATCATGGAGAGGACTATACTTGTTGAAGATCGCAATCAACAATCGCTTTGAAAGCTCTGCGTCCAGAATGTCTCCGCTTTCTGCATAAAACTTCAACTCGGTACTTTTCGAAATCACCATCAGTGCTCCGGTATTGCTGCCAGCCAGAATCTTGGAGGCATCGATGATTGGGCTAATATTGAAAGTACCATTTTCCCGTTTTCGCCAGAAGAAGACTGCATCTCTCCAAATATTATCGCTCGATAAAAGTGATGATTTACCTATCAAAAGCAAGAATTTCCGAATCTCTGGTGCAAAAATAATGATTGCTGCAATCACACCTACGCCCATGAACTGACCTAAAATCGAAGAAAGCAATTCCATACGAAGTGCTCTTACCAGCAAGTAAATTAGGTAAATCGATAGAAACCCCAAGAAAATCTTAATAGCCACACTTCCCTTCAATAGCTTATACACCTGATACAGCAGAGCTGCTACCAAAGCGATATCTACCATGTTGATGATAGATATTTCTAAGAAACCAATTTTGAAAAGTAAGCTCAAGTTTTTGGGTATAAGGTATTGTATAATTCTATAGTTTGCCTAGCTTCCTTAACGTCATGGACTCGCAGTAAGTTTGCTCCTTTGGTCAATGCAAACATTTGCAATGCCGTGGTTCCGTTCAAGGCCTCTGAGGAATCAATGTGAAGCGTCTTATAAATCATCGATTTCCTCGAAAGGCCAATTAGCACAGGTACTGCAAAAGCTTTGAATAGCTCGACATTCCTCAATATCCAAAAATTTTGTGAAACGGTCTTTGCAAATCCAAAACCCGGATCAATTATTACATCTTTGATGCCAAACTTTTTAAAATCTTCCAATTTTTCAGCGAAATAATGCATTATATCTGTCAGGATATTTGAATAGTCTGTCTGTGATTGCATTGTTTTCGGATTCCCTTTCATATGCATGGCGATGTAAGGCACTTTTAATTTGCCTATAGTAGCCAACATATCCCGATCCAAATCGCCGGCCGAGATGTCATTTATAATATGAGCACCTGCATGAACAGATGATTCGGCAATCTGACTTCGAAAGGTGTCCACAGAAATCAATATTTCGGGATGATTCCTGACTAACCAGTCGACAACAGGAAGTACCCGATCGGCTTCTTCGGTGTGAGAAATCTCCTGAGCTCCCGGTCTGGAGCTATAGCCTCCTAAGTCAATAATATCCGCACCTTCGGTAATATGTCTTTCGATCAATTCAATCGCTTTTGCTAAGGAATTATCAGATCGGCTTCCGGAGTAGAAGGAATCAGGAGTGAGGTTGACGATGCCCATTACTTTTGGGGTTTCGCAAGTAAAAAGCCTTCCGTTGATTTGAAATGTATATTTTTGGGGAAATAATTTATCTTCGAAGGAAGAACTGTAATCCTGATCGGGAACCATTAAATAATATCAATTTGGAGAATCAAACGAATAACGAATATAATCAAGTTATCAGTCGATGTAAAGAACTTTTCAGGAAGAAAACAATAGATTACGGGACTGCATGGCGGATTTTGCGTCTTTCTTCCATCACTGACCAGATTTTCATCAAGGCTCAACGAATCAGATCTATCCAAGAGAAAGGAAGTCAGAAAGTAGGGGATCCGATAGCAGATGAATTTGTAGGGATAATCAATTATAGCCTAATCGCACTTTTACAAATCAGTTTAAAAGAAGATATGAGAATGGAGATTCCATTCGAAGAGCTTGAACATCAATATGACCATTGGGTCATACATACAAGGGGATTATTGGAAAATAAAAATCATGATTATGGGGAGGCTTGGAGGGAAATGAGGGTAAGTTCTATCACAGATATTATTCTGATGAAACTACTGCGAGTCAAGCAGATCGAGGATAATGAAGGCCACACGTTGGTGTCGGAAGGCATTGAATCAAACTATCAAGATATGATCAACTATGCAGTATTCTGCTTAATTAAACTCAATTATCATGCTTAAGGATGGCTTTCTTTGGGTGATTCGGCTCCTGGTAGGAGGTTTGTTTATCTTTTCCGGACTGATTAAAATCAATGATCCGGTAGGGACTTCCATTAAGTTGGAGGAGTATTTCGATGTTTTTTCCAACGATATCGCGGGTTTTTTCTTCTATTTCAAGTCAATTGCTTTGGAGCTAGCGGTTTTTTTGGTAGTAGTAGAGGTTCTGTTGGGCGTGATGCTTATTTTGGGAGTCAAGAGTCGACTGACTGTCTGGACGCTGGCTTTGATGATTCTGTTTTTCACGTTTTTGACATTCTTTTCTGCCTATTTCAATAAAGTAACTGATTGCGGTTGTTTTGGTGATGCCATCAAGTTGACTCCATGGGAATCTTTCTACAAGGATTTGATTCTTGTGGTACTTATCGGGATCCTATTGATATTTCAAAAGCACTTGCCAAGATCTTCACCCAAATGGGCCAACATCGTCACTGTAGTTTGCTTGGTGTCAGCTTTAGTTTTGTCAGTCTTAGCCATTCGGAATCTTCCATTTATCGATTTTCGGGCGTACAAGGTGGGAGTAAACATCCCCCAAAATATGATGCCCTCTTCTCCACTTCAGTACGATTATGTCATGGAGAAAAATGGGGAAAGATTCGTCTTTGATCAATATCCAACTGACGAAAGTTTGGAATTTGTGGAGATGAATCTGAAAAATCCGGAAGCGCTTCCAAAGATCTCCGATTTTGCTGTTTGGAATGATGAGGGCGACTTTTCTGAAGAGGTATTTACAGGAAATAAACTTTTGATTTTAGTCAGCGACAACCGTAAATTGGATGAAGCAAATTTCGATAAAATCGATATTCTTGTCAGAGAATTGAAGGTCACCTCCATCGAGCCCGTATTTATAGCCGCAGCTTCCCAGCAAGAAATCACAACAATCAATCAAGCGAGAGGTTGGGATATTTTAGGGTTGCAGGCAGATGCTACGGTGGTGAAGACGATTATACGATCCAATCCGGGAATTATGCTCATGAAAGATGGCGTGGTGCTGGCAAAATTTCATCATAACAACACACCGGAACCAGGTGATGTGTTGGATTATTACATCAAATGAAAACTGAGCTAAAGGTAGTTTTGGTGGGTTTGCCAGGATCTGGAAAAAGCACCTTTGGAAGGTACCTAGCTTCGGTGTTGAATTTCTCCTATTTCGACTTAGATCAATTAATAGAAGATCGATATCAGATGAAAATTCCTGATATTTTTTCAACGCTTGGTGAAGGAAAATTTAGAGCTTGGGAGAGCGAGACCTTAGAGTTCATCTTGAATAGTAATGAATCCTATGTGTTAGCATCCGGTGGCGGTTGTCCATGTTTTAATGATAATATGGATTTGATAAATTCCAAAGCTACATCAGTATATCTCGATGTGCCTTTGGAAGCTATTTCAGGTAGGTTGGGAGCGTCCAGAATACATAATAGACCTATGTTTACAGGATTGGATCAAGGCGAAATCACACTAAAATTAAAAAGCTTACTGGTTGATCGTGATCATTTTTACAATCAGGCAAAAATAAAACTCAGCGGAGAAGACTTTTCCGCTGAGTTGCTAATTTCTGAGTTGATTCAGTTGATTAAAAATTCAAACTGAGGGTCAATACTCCATTGATTATATTATTTCTGACTTCGGTAACCGGCCCAAAATTATTTCCTTGATTATCAAATACCTGATAGCTGGAGTAAAGCGAGTTGAACTTCTGATTGACTACTGCAAGGTCTATCGAAAAATTCTTGATTCGTATTCCTGCTCCTCCGGAGAGTTGTTGGGTACTGCGATCATAGATAGAGTCAGACAAGGGATCCCCATATCTGGCATACCCGCCCCGTAGTCTGAATTTTTCAATCTTATATTCTGCTCCGATTCTGAGGTCTATGGTACTTGTAAATCTGTTTTGAATCTCAAAATTATCAGGACCCGGATCAAAACCATCTGAATTCAAGTTAGCAGCAGAGTAATCCACCCAATCTACATCTGCGGAAATGAAGCCATTTTTACCCAAAAAGAATGTCGCTCCACCACCAATCTTTAGGGGAGTATTAAGACGAAATCGATTTATAAATACATCTGTAAAAGCTTCTTGTCTCCTGAGAGTGACATCTTCCTGCTCGAGAAAAAAATTGTCATAAATGGCCAAATTGCTCGCATCATACTCCTCATTCAAAGCATACCAAGTCGGGCTTTGGAAATTGAAACCCAGATTTACATTATCAATAGGCTTGTAGATCAATCCAATATTTACATTCACGCCGTTGCCATTGATGAAGAGATTTTCTGATATTGAGGAATTTATCAAAGGACCATCAAAGAACTCCTCATTGTATACTTTTTGAGAGGTATAATTGATTGACCTAATACCCAGAGAACCTCCAAAAAAGAGCTTATGATTGAAATTAGCGCCGTAACTAAAAGAGATCTGACTTGCAGAACCCTCCTGTGTTATGGTTTCATCTTGGAATGGAAGTCCTGTCACAAACGAATCATAAGTATCTGGATTTGGGATAGGATTTCCATTTTCATCAAATGCATTTGGACTTATTTGATAGGTTTGATAGGCTAATCCTGTAAGCCCAAAAGTTGTTATTCTATTTTCTGGAATACCAAAGGAATTTTGAATATGAAAATCGATAATGGATGATTCTCCCAGCTCGTCGGAACGAAATCCGAATTCCGTATTGAAGTTTGCAATCCGCTGAATGCTGATACCGAATGCACCACCCTTGAAAGCACCTCTTTCAAATTCTCCCTTTGGCTTTGCGAAAACTGCGCTGAGGTTAGGTACGGCAAAATTACTTGTGTTGTAAGACTTATTCTGACCCAAATAGGTTGTCTCGACGCCCCAATCTGTTATTCCTAAAGTGATGCTGGCTTCCGAGGAGCGAAAAAACCCGAGACCGGCTGCATTTCCTGTGATGTTTGACACATCGCCTCCCAGCGACCATTGCGTTCCTCCAACAGCCATTATTCTGGCTGTTCCGGCGGGTCTGTTTAGGCTGAATCGGTAAGCGTCTTCGAAATACCCACTTTGAGCATATCCGGATGTAATGGATATAAGGCAGAAAATTACCAAAAGGGATGACCTCATTTAGTGAAATTGTTTTAGTGTGATTTTATTAACGGATTGTAAATGATTTTGATCTAAAAAAATGTTCAAAAAAAAAGGGGAATTAATTCCCCCTTCCACCTCTTGATCCTCCGGAGCTGGCACCGCCACCTCCACTACTTCTTGATGCTCCACCACCGGAACTCATTCCTCCTCCGCCATAAGAACTACGGCTAGGGGCACTGTAAGATGGTGAAGAAGATCTACTTGGAGCGCCATAAGATCTCGAATTTGTTCCACCAGAGTTATAAGATGGATTGCCTGATCTACTAGGGCTAGTACTTCTATTGTATGAAGGACTTCCTGATCTACTGTTGTTGTAGGAAGGATTTGCTGATCTACTATTATTGTAAGATGGGCCGCTTGATCTTGACATGCCGCTTCTGCTAGGACCTGTGTAGGTTCGGCTATTAGAAGGAGATGCGGATGGTCTTGCAGAAGGCATTGCGCTTCTTGATCTAGTAACAGATCGGTCTAATGCTGGCGAACCTACATTTCTACTGCTTCCGTTAGTAGCTACTCTTGATCTAGAATTGGAATAATAATCATTTTGAGAAGTTCCAAAATCTCTTGAGGAAGTACGAGCATTAGTTGAATTGGTCGCTGATCTCGAAGATCCGTTATTGAGTACACTTCTTCTAGCTTCCGCTCTTGCAGTGCTTGGTTGGATAGCAGCATTAGAAGAAGGTGCATATCCTCTAGTCGATAAAGAAGATCCTCTAGAAGGTCTAGCTCCGCTAACTACTCTTCGCTGACCATACTCGCTGCCTGGTAATATAATGATCTGTTGACCTCCAAAACCGCCGAAGAAAGGATTACCAAAGCCCATTCCAAATCCATTGCCAAAGAAAGGATTGAATCCACCGAAGCCCATACCAAAGGAATTAAATCCTCCGAATCCACCAAATCCTCCGAAACCCATTCCAAAGGAGTTAAATCCTCCAAAACCCATTCCAAAGCCCATATTGAAACCAGGTCTGAAACCAAAGCCTCTGTTGAAGCCAAAACCCGGATTAAAGAAAGGATCGTAGAATCCGCCCATTCCCCAGGGATTCATCATACCCATCATTCCCATTCCTCCCATGCCCATTCTTCCCATGCCCCACGGATTCATCATGCCCATTCCTCCCATGCCCATCATTCCCATTCCTCCCATACCCCAGGGATTCATCAGACCCATTCCCATACCCATCCCCATATTGAATGCCATGGAAGGATTCATTCCATTGTTTGAACCATTGCCATTGACTCTAAAATTATTGTAGGCATTGATATCACCTTGTGCAGTTTGGTTTTCTGGGGTAATACCTTCGTCAAAATATACAGCTCCTTCATCGCCTTCTGCTGTTTCGGTTTGATATCTGGCTATATAGTCAGGATTGACATTTCGGGAACTGAAATTTTCCTGAGAGATAGTTTCTGGCTGTAAGCTGGAAAACGACTCAAATTGCTCAGGGTTATTATTCTGAACAGCGAATTCGGTCGATACCTTGGCATCTGAAGCCATGAAATAAAGATTGTCTTGGCCACTATTCATTGCCATCTTATTGGTACTGCAAGATGCAAGAACGATTGCTCCAAGAATAAATGTTGACGTTTGAATCGTGATTTTCTTCATGATTGAAGTTGAATTAGTTACTTTCTTATACGGACACATCGCCTGAGGGTTATTCTTTTTGATATATATTTGTGGGCTTAAGGTAGCAAAAATAACAACATTCTGTATCTGAATCAACAACAATGAGTAAAGGACTGCCAAAGAGAAGTGAAGATTATTCACTCTGGTACAATGAATTAGTAAAAAAAGCCGATTTAGCTGAAAATTCAGCGGTTAGAGGCTGCATGGTGATCAAACCTTATGGCTATTCCATTTGGGAAAAAATGCAAGCAGAACTCGATCGAATGTTTAAAGAGACAGGACATGTGAACGCTTACTTCCCACTTTTTATTCCAAAATCTTTCCTAAGCAAGGAGGCAAGTCATGTGGAGGGTTTTGCCAAAGAATGTGCAGTAGTCACTCATTATAGATTGAAAAATGCAGAGGATGGGAGTGGTATTATTGTAGATCCGGATGCTAAGCTTGATGAAGAACTCATTGTGAGACCTACTTCAGAAACGGTGATTTGGAGTACTTATAAAAATTGGGTTCAGTCGTATCGAGACTTACCTTTGCTAATCAATCAGTGGGCAAACGTGGTGCGTTGGGAAATGCGTACTCGCCTGTTTTTGAGAACTACTGAGTTCCTCTGGCAAGAAGGACACACTGCTCATGCCACTGAGAAGGAAGCAAGAGCAGAAACGCTCCAAATGATGAATGTGTATGCCCAATTCGCAGAAGACTTTATGGCTTTACCCGTTGTAAGAGGGAGGAAAACTGAGAATGAACGTTTTGCCGGCGCAGTCGACACATTATGTATAGAGGCAATGATGCAGGATGGGAAAGCACTACAGGCAGGAACATCTCATTTCTTGGGTCAGAATTTCGCTAAGGCTTTTGAAGTAAAATTTGCTACAAAAGAAGGCGGACTTGATTATGTCTGGGGAACCTCTTGGGGCGTCAGCACCAGATTGATGGGTGCATTGATTATGGCTCATTCTGATGATAACGGTTTGGTGCTTCCTCCAAAATTAGCTCCTTTTCAAGTAGTTATTGTTCCTATATATAAAAGTGATGCTGAATATGAGGCCGTTTCCGAAAAAGCAAATGAACTGATGTCGGCACTTCGTAAAGCTGGGATCTCAGTTAAATTTGACAACCGAGATACGCATAAGCCAGGATGGAAATTTGCAGAATACGAACTCAAAGGGGTTCCGGTTCGGATTGCGATCGGACCACGGGATTTAGAAAACAATACGATTGAAATAGCCAGAAGAGACACACTGACTAAGGAGCAATTTGAGCTTTCCACAGAACCTATTGCTGAAAAAATAACTAACTTGCTAGCTCTAATCCAAGAAGGAATCTATACTAAAGCTCTCAATTTTAAATTGGAAAAGACAACTGAGGTCAACTCTTGGGATGAGTTTAAGGATGTGTTGGAAAGTAAGGGAGGTTTTCTATCAGCTCATTGGGACGGGACATCAGAGACCGAAGAGAAGATTAAGGATCTTACCAAAGCGACCATCAGATGTATCCCACTGGATCAAAAGGAAGAAGACGGAAATTGTGTTCTGACGGGAAATCCTTCAAAAGGTCGCGTACTGTTCGCTAAAGCCTATTAATATAATTAGTCCGATAGTTCGGACTTTTTTTATAAAACTTTAAATTTTCTTAAGAGTTAATCTTGTATTTTAGTCCTATTGCAATCGCCTTTACCTAATGACTATTCTTGTCCTCTCCAGCCTTCTGATTATCGGATTGATATTATTACTAGCCGAAGTGATCTTTGTTCCAGGTACCACAGTGGTCGGTATCCTCGGGTTGATAGTCAGCCTTGCCGGGGTAGCCTATGCATTTGTGAGTTTTGAGACTGAAATTGCTTGGTGGATCACGGGAGTGGCTGCAATATTAAATTTGGCTGCAATCATTTATGGCTTCTCCTCAGGTGTCTGGGATCGCTTCTCTCTGAAATCAGCAATTGAGGGAGGCACCTTCGATGGACGAACCTTAGGTCTTCAGGTTGGAATGCCGGGTCGAACGGTTTCAGATCTGAAGCCGGTAGGGAAAGCTGAAATAGGGGAAAATATCTACGAAGTCAGGTCCTCGGGAGGCTTTATTCCAGTGGAAACAGAAATCACAATAATAAAAATCGAAAATAATACAATAACAGTCAACTAAAACATGGAACCATCTAGCGCAACATTTATTCTCATCGCTGCCTTTGCAGGCATCGTGCTTTTATTCGTCTTCTTATATTTTGTGCCAGTTAATCTCTGGATTACTGCTCAGTTTTCAAACGTTCGTGTAGGACTGCTGGAACTTGTAGGAATGCGAATCAGAAAAGTACCACCAAGCGTCATCGTCAATTCAATGATCACGGCTACCAAGGCAGGTCTCCAACTGACTACCAATGATCTGGAAACACACTTTCTTGCAGGAGGAAATGTGCCAAATGTAATTCGGGCATTAATCTCCGCCGATAAGGCAAACATCACGCTTTCTTTTAAGCAGGCTACTGCGATTGATCTTGCGGGAAGAGATGTATTTGAAGCGGTTCAAATCTCTGTAAATCCGAAAGTGATCAATACACCTAATGTAGCAGCAGTCGCTGCTGACGGGATCCAATTGATAGCTAAGGCAAGGGTAACTGTTCGTGCCAATATTGCTCAACTAGTCGGTGGTGCAGGTGAGGAGACTATTCTGGCTAGAGTAGGAGAGGGAATCGTGACTTCTATCGGTTCGGCTGCCAATCACAAAAGTGTCTTGGAGAATCCAGATAAAATCTCAAAACTCGTATTGCAGAGAGGGTTGGACGCGGGTACCGCATTTGAGATTCTCTCGATCGATATTGCTGACATCGATGTGGGAACTAATATTGGTGCAAAACTTCAAATTGATCAAGCATCTGCGGACTTAAAAGTCGCTGAGGCCAAAGCAGAAGAGAGAAGAGCCATGGCTGTGGCTTTAGAGCAAGAAATGAAAGCCAAGAACGTGGAGATGCGAGCCAAGGTAATCGAAGCAGAAGCAGACGTGCCAAAAGCGCTGGCAGAAGCATTAAGATCCGGAAAGCTTGGGGTGATGGATTATTACAGAATGGAAAATATTAAGTCTGATACTTCAATGCGAGAGTCAATCGCTAATTCAGATACAGATTCGAAAGATTCCAATAAAGGGAAATCGGATAAAAAATAACTAAAAGGGGCTTCAGGCCCCTTTTTTTATGACAATATGAATTTTCGAAACTATCCTCGTACCTCTTTTTAGTTATACGATCCTGCTGGGATCGGAGATAGAAATACAAGGCCTGTTTTGGTAATCTGAGATCCCAGTGGGCCTTAGACTTGTAAGGATAGAATTGTTTTTCAGTAATCCGAAATCAAGATATCTCTTCCTGATTGACCTGTGTATGAGGAGAAATTGACTCCAGCAGCGTCACATATTACTAGAAAAGAACATCGGTAAATCGGAATTACGACCATGGAGCGGGTCGGATATTTGCAAACCCTAAATTTTCTGATGGATAAGTAGCAAGTATTACAATCCTAATGGAATCGGTAAAACCATCATGATTTAGCACATTCTCAGTATCCCTTCATACGCTTCAAGCTCCTTTTTTCTTTCTTTTTGAAGTATCAATCTCTTCCATAAAAACTGGCTGGTATAGACTTTTAGTTAAAATCTGGTTATTCTCCCAGTCGACTAAGACATTTTCGAAAGCTAATGGTAGTAATACCTCACCCGAATCATTGATTACTCCCATCATCCCTTCTTTTTGAACGATAATAAAATCTTTCTTTTCACGGATTATTCGCTGAAACTCCGATGGCAAAACTTCGCTGCCAGAACTGGAAAGTAGCCCAGTTTTCCCCGAATCCTCTATTAGAAAAAAGCCATCTGCAGTTCTGGAGATATTATCGTAACCTTTCTCATTTAAGATCAAGCCTGTCTTATCCAATAAAAAATACTTATTTGAATTTTGCGCAATTCCGATTCCATTCTTGAAAGGTTTGATTTCCTCCCATACGTTTGAACCGATTTGAATTCCTGAAGTATTGATCAATTGCCAATCACCGCTATTTCTAGCTGTGGCTATTTGATCAGAAAAGAGTTGCACTTCATTCCACAGTGGCTCAATCATCCATTTCCCTTCCGAATTTAAAAATCCAGTTTTTCCTTTCGATCGTGCGGGAAATAGGTTTTCGCTGCCTACTTCAATTCGATCCGCATTGCTGGTAGGATTTACCAGCCAGCCATTTTTGCCCAGAAGACCCACTTTATCTCCTCTGAATCTGACATTGTATAGATTTGTTCCAATACGTTCCACCCCATCGATTCCGACTGAATCCAGAAGAATTCCATCTTCCTCCATTACCCTTCGGAGTTTTCCGTGTATGTATTCGAGCAACAGGCCATTCTCAAAAGTAATCTCATGAAATGAATTGTAACGGATATTGGCACTGATGTCATTTCCTTCTATGAGTAAGTATTGACTCTCGTCGTACCCGTAATAAAAATCACCTGTAGTGTTTTCCAATCGATCGATTACAGGATCCAAGACATAATCACCTTCCAGATTTATCAATCCAAATCCAGACTCTTCCTTTGTTAGTACATACCTGCCATCGTTATCGGATAGCAATTGAAATTCCTTTTCCGGATTTTTTGACAAAGGTAAAAAGTACTTATTTCCTTGCTTGGCATATAGCAATCCAAGTTTGGTAAACTTTGCTTCGTCAAATGAGCCTATCGAGGTTACTTTATTTTTCCCTCTATCGAAGATCCAATATTCTTGGCCTTTCCGAGCAAGTAATAGATTGTAAAATGTCTGAATCTCATCATATTCCAAAGCCAGTACTTTCTGACCGTATTCATGGTATGCGCCAATTCCTTGAGGGCCTTTGACCATAATCCATGGCGCTAAATATTGATAAATTTCTGTGCCGTCTAATTTCAAAGCGGGCTTCAAGTCTTGCGCAAGCAAGAAGAGTTCGCCATTCACATGCCCGATTCGTACAGATTCGCTCAAAAGATCAATCTGATCATAGATCAAGCGTGATTGTAGTTCTAATTTGGAATTATATACTTCCCAAGTTTGAGCAATAACATTTTGGCTACAAAAAATAGCTGTCAATACAGCGACACAAAACCCTAAGCTCTTTTTCATTTAAAACTATTTTTGGAATGGTAGAAAGATAAAATGACCAAGAGTGTTGCTTATTCCCTTGGTCATTTGTGTTGATTTTTAGACCTATTGATGGTCTGATTTAATTTTGTCCAGATCAAAAAGATCCGAAATCATTTCAATCATTTCTTCTGCTTGGTCTCGCTTACAGGCAGCCCGAAGCTGTACTACTGGCACTTTGAGCACTTTTTGCATCATGCTCTTGGTGATCTTATCAATGATTGCAAATTCTTCTTCCGAGCTGTTTTTCAAAAACCGGGAAAGCTCTTCTTGCCTGATATGCTCTAGCGTCAGCTTTAATTTATTGATGGTGGGTGAGACCATCATTTCTTTTTTCCAATCGTAAAATTCGTCAATGCTCTCATTGATGATTTCTTCCACCTTTGGTACTGCTTCGAGTCTTCTCTCCAATGTGGAGGAAGCTTTACTTCGAATATTATCCACATTATATAGTATCACCCCAGGCACATCTTCTACGCTGGTCTCGATACTTCGGGGTACAGATAGATCCACTAAAAGCTTATAGCTGGGAATATCGAAATCCTTCAAGATCTTTTTGGTGATGAAAGGCTCAGGTCGTTGAATGGAACTTACAATCACGTCCGCCTCCTTCATTGCTTCGAGGCAATCCTCAAAAGGCACCACCTCAAATCCTAATTCACTCGCAATTTCTACTGCTTTTGAATGTGTTCTATTTGTGATCTTTACTTTAGCTTCGGGAAGATGAATCATGTTTTTAGCCACGTCTTCTCCTATTTCCCCGACTCCAATCAGAAGGATTCGAGGTTGGAAGGTATTGGAAGTCAAACTTTCAATCAACTCTATAGCGGCGTAAGAAAGCGAAGCCGCTCCATCGCGAAATGCAGTTTCCTGAACGATTCTTTTGTTAGTGAAAAAAATGGTGTGCATCAATCGATGCAGAAATGGACCTGCCATATTCAGATCGGCAGATGCCTGATAAGCACGTTTTACTTGATTGGAAATCTGAATATCTCCTACCACTTGAGCTTCGAGGCCCATCGATACTCTGAATAAATGGGTAATTGCGGGGCGATCATCGTTGAAAATCTCAAAATAGTCGAGGTAATTGATGATATCAATAAGCCCCTTTTCCAATCCGATAAGTTTGATGATCTCTGTGCTCAGATCTAGATCGTGGCTGTAATATACCTCCGTACGGTTACAGGTGGACAAAATCAAGGCATCTCCAAGACTAAAGAAGTCCTTCAGCTTGAGGAGAATACTATGTATGGCCTGATCATCCAGAGAGATTATTTCTCTGATTTGAACTGGCGCATTTTTGTGTGAAATACTTAAGGATCGAAACTTAATTTGCATTTTTTCCTACCTGTCGGGTTGCAAATTTAACAGACAAAGACTTGGGAAAAGTCGTTTTTGGGGTGCCATCTGCCAATTTGTAATCTGTCTAAATAAAATTTTATTTTGAGTCGAAAGTTGGAAGTTTATGATTTAGAATTCCAATTGTTTTAACTTATACGTTATTGATAAAAGCTATCTACACCTATTTGTCATGAAGAACAAACTTTTCTACTGGCTCAAGATCAATCTTGGTTTTTCAAGTAAGGAATCAAGGGGATTTTTACTACTCACTCCATTTTTGGTGCTTTTCGCCATTTTTCCCTATTTATTGAAGGAGATTTCAAATTCACGGTCTCAGGATTTTCATGAGCACTACATAGTTACAATCGATAGCTTAAAAAAGTTTGAAATTGAATATAAAACTTCACCAAATCCGATATTCAATCCCGAAGATACTATTCGGAAATCTCCGACTAATACTAAGACTAAAAATCTAAATAAAATTGCGCTGGCTGAAGCTGACTCTATTTTGCTTCAAATTGTACCTGGAATAGGTCCTGGACTCAGCGGTAGAATCATCAAATACCGAGAAAACTTAGGTGGCTTTCATTCGAAAGAACAGCTCAATGACATCTTCGGATTGAAACCTGAAGTCAGTGCTGAAATTTGGAATTACTTCGATTTCAGCCCGCTGATCACCAAGAAAATCTCAATAAATACGGTGGATCTCAATCAGCTATCTGTGCATCCGTACATCAGCTATGGCGAAGCCAAAGTGGTAATTGCCTATCGGAATCAACATGGTAAATTCAGTTCTACGGATGATTTGATGAAAATCAGAATTTTCAAAGAGGAATGGATCATTCGAATCGCTCCTTATCTATCCTTTGAATAAAGCGTTATGAATGGTTAATTCCTGTCATTTTTCGCATCTTTGAGCATGGATTCGACACAGGATCATATTCAGTTGCCCGCGCTCAATTTACCTCCCTACAAGCCAGAACTTTACCATCAAGAGGGTAAAGTGTGGGTTTTTGATCCCGTTCGCAAAAAGCAATTAGTGTTGACATCTGAGGAGTGGGTGAGGCAACATTGGATCAATTACCTGATCCATCATCTGAATTATCCCCGAGGTTTGTTTGCTTTGGAGAAAGGGTTGAAATACAATCAAATACAAAAGCGGACCGATCTGGTCATTTGGGATACGGGTGGAATACCTTATTTATTGATTGAGTGCAAAGCTCCAAATGTTTCCTTAACGCAAAAAACAATGGCGCAAGCTTGCCTTTACCATCAAGAGCTTAAATCGCCTTATCTGATCATTACAAACGGGAAAAGACATGTCTTTATGAAATATGACTTTACATCCAATTTGTTCAATCAAGAAAAAGATTGTCCAAAATCACCAAGTTGATTACTCGTTTTTATGATTTTCATCACTCTTTTCTTACCTTATAGTACTTAATTTAAACAGTACCTGTATTATGGGAAATCAAATAACAAATATGCCTTGCGAGCTTTGCGCTAGCAAAAAGCATTCAATGCTGTCTGAATTATCTGAAGCCCACATTTGTAGTATATCCGAGAACAAAAATCTGATCTCACACAAAAAGGGGCAGATTCTGTACTATGAAGGAACAAGGCCTCTAGGAATTTTTTGTATCAATTCCGGTGTGGTAAAAGTGTACAAAACTGCATCCAATGGCAAAGAACAGATTATTCACCTTGCCAAAGAGGGAGATTTTCTTGGATACTCCGCTTTGCTGGGCGAGGAGAATTATGCCAGTTCTTCTATGATCATTGAAGATGCCAAAATTTGCTTTATCCCGAAAGAATCCTTTTTAAACACTTTATTTAACAACACTCCTTTTTTCAAACGAATCACAAAAGCACTAAGCCATGAAATCGGTGTGATGGAGGCCAAACTCACCGATGCCAATCAAAAAAGTATCCGCGAAAGATTAGCTTATGTGCTATTGCAACTCGGAAGTACCTTTGGAGTCGAAGGTGACGAAATTCAAAGAATTGACTTGGTCCTCAGCCGGGATGAAATTGCCGGACTGGTAGGAACAGCCACCGAATCTATAATTAGACTTTTATCAGAGTTTAAAAAAGATAATTTGATTGATCTGGACGGCAAAAAAATCATCATCAAAGATCGCAGAGGCCTAGCAAGGTTGTCGGATTTCTATGCTTAGGAACCTGACTACTTCGAATTGGGTTAAGCTTTCATGAAGAGTATATTCAAATTTTCTATTATCCAGCTTTTAGTCTTTGCAGGGATCGTGATGATTCCTGCACAAGCTTTTTCCCAGTCCACCACCTATAAGGCTTTACTCAAAACACTTTATGATTCGGAATTTCCCACGCTGAAGCCTGAGCAGATTACCGACTTACATAAATATCAAATTCTCGATACACGCGAGCAAGCAGAATTCGAAGTCAGTCACCTCGAAGATGCCCAATGGGTAGGATACGATACATTCGAAATGAGATCTGTTGCCAACTTGGACAAAACTAAACCGATATTGGTATACTGTACCGTTGGCGCCAGATCTGAGGATATTGGCAAAAAATTGAGAACAGCCGGGTTTACTAAAGTCTATAATCTCTACGGTGGTATTATTCACTGGGCCAATGAAGAGCAGCCTCTTTACCACGAAGATTCAATTACCAATCGAGTTCACACCTATTCTATGACTTGGGGAATTTGGCTCAACAAGGGTGAAAAAGTCTATTAATAGGCATCTGCATGTCTCCTTCACGACCATTAAGCAATTTGAATCATCCAATCACTCCGCTTTTTCGTAATTTCCGATAAACCCAATTCCTATGAAATTCCAGAAACCCACATTTATTTTATTTTTCATCCTTCTGATCTTTGGATGCCAAAGCCAAGTGCCGGGAATGGCTGGCACCACTCCGCCGAATCATGAGCCTTGGAATCAATTGCTCAAAGCCCATGTCAGTCCTTCGGGAATTGTGGACTACAAAGGATTCATAAAGGACAAGACCAAACTGGAAGCCTACCTGAAAACAATCAGCGAGAATGCTCCTGATCGAAAAACCTGGTCAAAAAATGAGCAACTAGCCTATTGGATCAATGCATACAATGCTTTTACGGTCAAACTTATTTCGGATAATTATCCTGTGGTAAGTATT
>Ga0136559_1000044_pt1 | contig 42357 bp, 36 predicted proteins | sample AntRauMeHopE1496_FD_104633 | JGI IMG/M metagenome (GOLD analysis project Ga0136559, IMG submission 104633) | Saline lake microbial communities from Rauer Islands, Antarctica - Metagenome Hop E1 #496 | ecosystem: Environmental > Aquatic > Non-marine Saline and Alkaline > Saline | place... | reverse complement strand
TCTGTTGCATTTAAGTTTTCCCAAACTACAATTAATTCTGTTTTGGCGGGATTTGGGAATGCCTTCAACACTTTGTTTTTTGTCTGGTTTACGAGGGGGAAAAGTGACGGCTCAAATTGAGAAACTTGAAATCCAAACATTGGTTTTCCTTCATTTTCATTAGATAGTTCTCTGACTTTAAACTCTTTATTTATTCTTAGGCTTACTCGGGCACTTGTCTCCAAAAGACTATGACCTTCGCTTAGCATCGGTTGAAAAACCCATGACAAACTTCGGTAAACATTTCTATATTCTGAAACTGTTTGAGACAGTAAATTAGTTCTAATGAATTCCCCTTCATCATAAACGGGCATTCCATGCAACTCCCCACCAAAAACATATACTGTATGTTGACCGCCAAAGACAGCATCGCCATTCGCGTTATAAAGCACTGAAGTTGGATTCCAAATCATATCCGTACCATTCTCATCTGAAAGTAACGAATTCTCACAAAAAGCTAAATTAAGTCTTCTACCAGTTTCTACATCAATAGCATAACCAGGAAACCAAGACATTCCAACACCTGTTCCATCGGGATTACCGTTTTTATCCACAGAAGGGCTTTGACGGAGCATGCCCGGTAATGCGCCACCAAGAGATGTCGTTTCGTCGTTATTCAGTTCTATAACCGCACACCTTGTCCAAAGGGAAGAATCAGGGGTCATTACAATATCAACACTTGAATTGAATATGGTTGCTTGACTTGACCCTATCGTACCTCCATATACATTTTGACTGATTATTGAGGTTGGAACTTGTATCGGAAGCGGTCCACACCCACTAAATCTTGTGTATTGACTGGCTGTAATTATTCCGCCCAATAGACCCCAGTATTTCATAAAAGGGTCTCTTTCAGAAAATGAATAACACGCTGGGTCGTTAAACCCTAAAGAAGGGTTTGGAGTAAAAGGGGTATTCGGGGTATTCGGAAATAATCCAGATGTTTGCCAGTTTTGTTGATTAAAGCCTAAACTCGCAGGAACACCTTCCAACCATGTCAGATTTTCATTTTCGAATTCTAAAGACGCCTCTATTGGAAAAGCTTGTTTTTGTGATGTTGGACAAAATTCACTTTGATTGAAACATTGATATACATCTTGCCGAATGGCAACTTTCAATCCATATTGACTCAATAGTACAGTGTCGCCCAACAAAAGAGTTGTATTTCCATCCAAAGAATCAAGTAGAGAACCGCCTTGCTCAGTGTAACGATAAATACGCCAATCTGATTCATTTACAAGTGGATCAAGAATTTTAATTATGTAATAGCCCATCTGATAATTAACTGTATCAGCTCTTTCAACGTAAATAGGCCCTTTACCTCGGCTATATCGAACTGAATCGACGCTATTTAATTGCAGAATTTGTTCTTCCGTATCGGGGTGTAAAACAGCCCCCATTGACATATTTCCTTCACCATCAAGGCGAGTAATTTCAAATAATCGATTTGGCGAGATGCTTACTTCTTCTTCGTCTTGAATCCCCGATCCAGTAACTAAACAATCTTCGTTCGTTATTTCATTATCGTAAAAATCTTGCACAAAGTCTGCCCGAGGAAAAAGGTCTCCAACATTCTCCAAGTAATTTAACCCGCCGCTATAAACCAACGCGTAATCGTATTCAGCCGCTTCTCCTGCGTTTAATCCTATCTCTTCGGCTGTGAAAATCATGCGCTTATCCTCATCTGTCGGGTTTTGAAGCCCCATCCCGTCGACATTCATTTCAGTCCAACCTTGTCCCAAAAATGGATCTCCGGAGTATAAAAAATTAGTTGATTGTCCTGAAGAACCAATAGATCCGGGGTAACCGTTTCCGCCGAAGACTAAGTCTTGTCCATCTTTCCATCTCCCATTTAGATAATTCCAATAATCTTCGGGGGTGGAAGGGTCTCCAATGGGGCTGCTTGAACCTACATACGTGATAAAGCTACCCATTTCCCCGTTAAGCAACATAAAACCCATGGCTGGAGGACTGTTCCCATAACCAGGAGCTCCAAATCCACCTGGGTCAAAAGAAGAAGCATTATAGCCATAGCCTAAATTTCTTGTTGAATCGCAACCTATATAATCATCAAATGCAAATCCTATGTCTGGGTCGATGAAAGTCGAAAAACGAAAATCAGTATAGTCATTTTGACTTCTATTTATCACCTTTATATTTAAAAAAGTTGTCGTATCAATTAAATCATTGGTATTATATTGATATGTCATCATTTGTATTTCAACACCCAAATTCTCTCCTCCAATTTCAAGTTCTCTGACATCGTCATTCATTATCGAAAATGTAGCTGCATCTCCTTTAATACACGGGTATTCTCCAAGCTGAGGCTCGTATATTCCGTTGCTATTAACATCAATATAAGGAGCCAAATCGTTTGCTACACCAAGAGCTACGTTTCCATTAGCAGGCCAATTCAAAATCGACCAAGGGATTTCATAGCTCGGATTCTGATAATTGTCAATATGATAAATAATTTCTTCTTTAGATACAGCCCAAACCTTATTCGCGTATTGCTCGTGAAAGTCAATTTCGTTATAAGAATTGTTTGAGGAAAACGGACCCGGAAAAAAAACTGCATCTCTTAGATCTCGTATTGCCGATAAATGTAAGTCATCGTTTACATCTTTGGCGCCCATACATATTGAAAATGAAAAAATAGTATGATTTTTACTTCCCTTAGGTACTTCATACCCAGTGCCAACAGTAAATTTACTAAAAAGTACTCCTCCGCTAGACACAGTTGCATTAGTACTATTCTGACCGATGGAATGAGAATAGTAATTTTGTCCAATAATACTGCTGTAAAAAAAGAAAATAAGTGGTATAAATAATAATTTCATAGCATTAAAGATTATTAAGTTTCAACCTAAATTTACAACTACAATAGTTAAACACACTGTTTTCAAATGACTATCTTGTTAGAAAGTACACTAGTCTATTACCTAAAACACCCTGGTTTGATTATCGAAACTGAACATTTAAGCAAGCTAAACAACGTGCACAGATGTTGGGGCATACCATGTTCCTTCGACAAAAAGATGAAGACGAATTTTGTAAAACAGTTTTTTGCGTAGGAAATAATAGCAGAAATAGTTGTGATTCTGTTATTTTTAGTTCCTTTGTGGCACCGTTTTAAATCAAAAAAACGCAGTTAATGACTTGGATAAACAACAGTTGGAGACCTATACTGGTTGCATTGATAATGCTATCCAGTTTAAGCACGCATGCGCAAAATTTTAAAAAAATAAAGCCGTATACGTGGATGATTGGTATTCAGTGGAATATTATGGATGACACGGGCAATAGATATGACGATATTTTCGACGTGAAAAACGGTTGGAATGCGCTCCCATATCCTTCCTCCTTAAATATTGACATCTATTTCTTAAAAGGATTAAGTGCTGAAATAATTGGTGGATTTAATCAATACAGTGACAAAAAAATAATTAATGATACTATCGGTCGAGGTGGAAACGTACCTTTTGTAGACCTCAATGCAAAATACAGCTTTGGATTTCTGATGAATCAACAACTATTCGATCCTTTTGCCATTTTAGGAGTAGGCTATACAGGAAGGGGTATGCTTGAAGGGCTAGAAAATCAACTCAATGCGAATATTGGACTTGGATTTAATGTCATGATTTACCGAGGGCTTGGGGTTCAGTGGAGAACTACCGCAAAAATGGGGCTTTCACCAGAGTTTTATTCTACTGATGCAGATTACCTCCACCATCAATTTGGAATCATTTATAAGTTTCCTGAAATAGGCAAAGGGAATTATGGCGCGAGCAAACCTCAGCACAGCTGGACAAGAAAAAAATATAAATACAGAAAGCCGCGCGGAATGTAAGCTTTCCCCAGTTTTGTCTCCAAATGCAATCCAATTAAATCTTAACATTCCAAGATGAACAAATAGTATGTTTATTCTGTATATTTGTTGTCCATTAATTAACTTAAACGCATGAGTGCATTTTCAACACGTCACATAGGTCCTTCAGAAGCTGAGAAGGCGGCTATGCTTGAGAAAATAGGTGTAGCATCTATTGAGGAATTAGTACAAAAAACTATCCCTTCTGGTATTCGATTAAGGAAAGATTTAACCGTAAGTAGTGCTTTAACCGAAAAAGAATACTTAGATCATATCGCAGAATTAGCGGAAAAAAACAAAGTTTTTAAATCCTACATTGGTTTAGGGTATAGTGAAACAAATGTTCCGCCAGTGATTCAGCGTAATGTATTGGAAAACCCGGGATGGTATACCGCCTATACTCCTTATCAAGCAGAAATTGCTCAAGGGCGATTAGAAGCTTTGTTAAACTTCCAAACCATGGTATTGGACTTGACAGGGATGGAGATTGCTAATGCGTCGTTGCTCGATGAATCAACTGCTGCTGCAGAAGCGATGATTATGTTTTTTAACGCCAGAAGCAGACAGGCAGTGAAAGACGACCGTAAAAAGTTTTTTGTTTCTGAATTTTGTTATCCCCAAACCATCGATGTGGTGACTGGGCGTGCTAAAAATTTAGGAATTGAGCTCGTTTTTGGAAATCCTGAAACAGCTCTTATTGATCAAACATATTTCGGGGCACTTATTCAGTATCCAGATGCGTTGGGGAGGGTAAAAGACGTGTCTCCGTTTATTCAGCAATTAAAAGCGCATGACGTGGCTATAGCTGTTGCTGCAGATATCATGTCGCTTGTTCTTTTGGAGGCTCCTGGAAAACTTGGGGCTGATGTAGTCTGTGGTTCAACCCAACGTTTTGGGGTGCCAATGGGTTACGGTGGTCCTCACGCGGCATACTTTGCAACAAAAGAAGATTTTAAGCGCTATATCCCTGGTAGAATTATTGGAGTATCCAAGGATGCAGATGATAATGTTGCCTTGCGTATGGCTTTACAAACGAGAGAACAACATATTAAACGCGGTAAAGCCACATCAAATATTTGTACTGCGCAGGCTTTATTAGCGGTTATGGCTGGTATGTATGCGGTTTATCACGGCCCTAAAGGTCTTCAAGAAATTGCACAAACCATTCATAATCAAGCTGCAACCATTCATAAACATATCGAGGAGTTCGGATATAATGTTTTACATTCCGATTATTTTGACACTATTTGGGTTAAAACTCCAAGTGGCGTTTCTTGCTCGGATGTCAGCGCTATCGCAACTGGTCACTTAATTAATTTACGTTACATCGATGATACTACTTTTACCATAAGTATCGGCGAGCGAACAAATAAAGCAGAGGTAAATGAGTTAGTGCATGTATTGGCGAAAGCTGCAGCAAAAGAAGTTGGAGAGGTAGACACGTTTTCTTCCCCAATCAACTCAAAATTTGCTAGAAAAGATGCTATTCTAAGTCATGATGTTTTCAATACCTATCATTCTGAGTCCAAAATGATGCGTTATTTGAAAAAACTAGAAAATAAAGATTTATCACTGGTTCACTCCATGATTCCGCTAGGTTCATGCACCATGAAATTGAATGCAGCAGCTCAATTGATGCCAATTACATGGCCTTCTTTTGCCAACATGCACCCATTTGCACCAACTTGGCAAGCTGAGGGATATTTTGAAATGTTTAAAGAACTTGAAAAAGATTTGTGTGAAATCACTGGATTTGCTGCGGTTTCGTTGCAACCAAATTCAGGAGCGCAAGGAGAATACGCAGGTCTTATGGTGATTAAAACGTACCACGATGCTAACGGCAATCCGGAACGTAATATTTGCATCATTCCTTCTTCTGCCCATGGAACAAATCCAGCATCAGCTGTAATGGCAGGTTTCGAAGTGGTTGTTACGAAATGTGACGATGGTGGGAATATCGATATTGACGACTTACGCGAAAAAGCTGAATTACATAAAGATCGATTGGGCGCACTAATGGTTACCTATCCATCTACTCACGGTGTTTTTGAAGTAGGAATCAAAGAAATCACTCAAATTATCCATGAAAGAGGTGGACAAGTATATATGGATGGGGCCAACATGAACGCACAAGTAGGACTTACAAATCCCGGAAATATTGGTGCCGACGTATGTCACTTAAACCTACATAAAACATTTGCTATACCTCACGGTGGTGGTGGCCCAGGTATGGGTCCTATTGGTGTGGGAGCGCACTTAGCGCCTTTCTTGCCAGGTAGTGTTATGGTAGCAGAAGCTGGTGGAGAAAGAGGAATTCACGGTATTTCCGCTGCTCCATTCGGTAGCTCCTTGATTTTATTGATCTCTTATGCTTACATTAAGATGTTAGGAGCTAAAGGATTGAAACATTCAACTGAAATGGCCATTGTTAATGCTAACTATATCAAAGCGCGCTTGACAGGTGAATACGATGTGCTTTACATGGGTGAAAACAATACGGTTGCTCACGAAATGATTTTGGATTGTCGAGACTTTAAACGCACCGCAGATGTTGAAGTAGCGGATATCGCGAAACGATTAATCGACTTTGGATTCCACGCGCCTACTGTTTCTTTCCCTGTAGCAGGAACGTTAATGATTGAGCCTACTGAATCTGAAGATAAGGATGAACTCGACCGTTTTTGTGATGCCATGATTAAAATTCGTGAAGAAATTCGAGAAATTGAAAATGGTCATGCAGATAAAGTGAATAACTTACTGAAGAATGCACCACACACAGCGGATTGTATCATCAACAGAAATTGGAACTATCCTTATTCTCCACAAGAAGCGGCTTACCCATTAGATTTTGTAAAAGATAATAAATTCTGGGTAGCGGTAAGAAGGGTAGATAATGCCTTTGGCGACAGAAACTTAATTTGTTCATGTCCTTCAATTGAGAGTTATGAAACAGAAAGTGGTGAGGTTATCGCTTAGCACAAAATTTATACATGAAAAAGCTGATTCGTAATGAGTCAGCTTTTTTGTTTTTCAGCAATTGATCGTTTAAGTGTTCAACGAATGGGTGATATCTCGCAGGGTTGCTAAGGACTAGAACCATGCTAAAATTGTGGCTACTATTTCGTTAGTTCTGTATTTAAAAAGTAGCCGTTTTCAATGAGCAGGTCGCGTAAGATGAACTAAACTCGACCTTTTCCCCTAATATCAGCGCTCTATTATCGTCACAATGACCTGCCGGGAAATCAAACGCAATTGGAATATTTCGGTACTTGAAGTGATTCAAAATTAGCTCTTGAAACGACATCCCAAATGGAACTTCTGTGTCTTTTACCGAAGCGAAATTTCCAATGATCATTCCATTTATCTTATCTAAAATGCCCGACTTTTCTAAGGTATACATCATTCTGTCGATCGCATATAAATGCTCACCTACTTCTTCAATAAATAAAATCGCACCTGTATAATCTGGCATAGAATTCGTTCCAACTAATCCAGTTAAAACAGCTAAATTACCTCCTAATAATATCCCTGCTGCTTCGCCTTCTTTCGTAAATTCAGAAGACCAATTATAGTTAGTTTTTCTTCCCTTTATCAACTCTACAGCAGTAGTAAGAGCTAATTCACTATTGGAGGAATAATTTAACGGCATCGTGCCATGTATACCCATGACCTCCATTCGGTTTAGTTGTTGCAAGAACACCGTCACATCACTAAAACCTATGATCCACTTAGGACGATCTACCATAACAGACCAATTTAAACGATCTACCAATCGAATACAGCCATAACCACCTCTAGCACAAACAATAGCTTTTACCTCATCATCATCTAATGCAGACTGGAAATCTTGCACCCGCTCTGCATCGGTACCTGAAAAGTAGTTATGCATACCTGCAGTATGTTTTCCTAGCTTTACCTTGAAACCCGCTTCTTCCCAAAACTGTTTTGCGTTCGCAATTAACTCCGAGCTAATGGATTTTGCTGGGGAAACGATAGCAACTGTATCGCCTTTTTGTATGGATTCTGGTCGTTTCACTATTTATATGTGGAAGTCATTTCATGATCAACAGCGAGAATAAAGTCAGCTGTTTCGAACTCGTTTTCATCAATATTATTGATGTCTTCTACTAGAATTGTATTGATTGTGGTCACCTTTACTCCTGGTTTATATTGTTGTAAATACCAATAAATACCTTCATAATAATTACTGTGAAAAGATCCGTTAAAATGAATAAATGGGGTGTTTTCTTTAAGCGCCTTCAAAATAAAATAAGCCATAGTTGCATCTTTCACTGCCTGTGCCTTAGGAAAATTATCGCCCCCGTGGCCCCCCATCATTTTTAACATCGCTTGATACTGCGACAACGAAGCATCGTACGGAATCGGCAATGGTGCTATCCATCGTTTTTCCTCCTCCGTCAGTTCGTCAAGCGCTTCAAAACCTTGTTTGTAAACTAGAGTAGCATATTTTCGAGGTATATTCGTCGCAATAAAAGGAAGTTTTAGTGCTTTCGCCATTTCAACTAATGGAGCATAGTCTGTTTCATAATTCACCCAAAACCGAACCAACGTATCAAATGCTTTTTTATCTATAACTCCGTTGAGGTACTGATCTAGTTCAACCTGATTATCCACTTCAAACATTTCGGCACCAAAAATCACATCTCCGTTTGCAAATAAACTCTTCGCTACTTTTAGTTGCATCCAATGAGCAATAGGGTTGTCGTGAAGCTCCCCGAAAAGGACAATTTCACTTTCGGAAAGCACTTTTACCATTTTCTTAAACGAAACTTTCTTTCCTTTTTTGGTATATAGTTGAAATGCCGTATCATGTTGAGCAATTCCCAGTGTCAAACTAACACACCCTAAAAAAACAAGAATCAAATTTTTCATCATAAATAATACTTCTAAAAAAGAAACAAGTCATACGAATAACTCGCTATTACTAACTAACTGCCTAAACGATCAATAATTATATTAAATGTTTCGCTTGGTCTCATAATTTCAGCAAGCCGCATGTCGGGAGCCCTATAATAGCCCATCATATCTGCGGGGTGTCCTTGCACGGCTAATAGCTCATCCGCTATTTGGCTTTCTTTCTCTCTTAACTGCTGAGCTATAGGGGAGAATACTGATTGTAAATCCATATCGTCAGACTGTTTTTCAAGTTCTTCTGCCCAATATAAAGCCAAGTAGAAATGACTCCCTCTGTTATCAATTTCACCTAATTTTCTTGATGGAGACCTTCCATTGGATAACAAACGAATAGTCGCTTCATCTAATGTTGTTGCCAGGACTAAGGCTTTTGGACAATCATTTGCCGTCGCAAAATGGTCAAGCGACACCGCTAACGCTAAAAATTCACCTAGCGAATCCCACCGTAAATGATTTTCTTCTATGAGTTGTTGAACGTGTTTAGGCGCAGATCCGCCAGCGCCTGTTTCGAATAACCCACCGCCGTTCATTAGCGGAACTATCGATAACATTTTAGCACTTGTGCCCACTTCTAAAATAGGAAATAGGTCTGTCAAAAAATCACGCAATACATTTCCTGTTACAGAAATAGTGTCCATGCCTTCTTTTGTGCGTTGCAAAGAATATAGCGTTGCATCAAACGGGGACATTATTTGTATATCTAACCCTTTCGTATCATGATCTCTAAGATTAGCCGTTACTTTTTTAATTATTTCTGCATCATGTGCTCTCGCAGAGTCTAACCAAAAGATTGTCGGTTGATGAGTTGCGCGCGCCCTATTCACTGCCAGTTTAACCCAATCTTTAATCGGGGCATCTTTCACTTGACACATTCTCCAAATATCCCCTTTGGCCACACTGTGCTCAATCAACACATCACCATTTTCATCAATTACTTCAACTTTTCCATTTGCTGAAATTTCAAATGTTTTATCATGTGAGCCATATTCTTCCGCCTTTTGAGCCATTAAACCAACATTGGAAACACTTCCCATTGTCGATGGATCAAAGGCGCCATTTTTCTTACAGAACTCAATGGTTGCTTGGTAAATACAGGCGTAGCTGCTGTCGGGAATAACTGCTTTTGTGTCTTGTAGTTTTCCGTGTCTGTTCCACATTTTCCCAGAAGAACGAATCATAGCAGGCATAGAAGCATCGATAATTACATCACTTGGCACAAATAAATTAGTTATTCCTTTATCGGAATTTACCATGGCAATTGAGGGTCCCTTTTCAAAACAATTTTGAATATCCCTTTCAATTTCCCGACGTTGTGTTTCTGGAAGAGAAGTGATTTTCTTCAATAAATCTCCAAAACCATTATTTACATTTACCCCAAGTTCATCAAATATGTTTCCATATTTCGCAAATAAATCTTTAAAAAAAACGCGCACAGCATATCCAAAAATAATTGGGTCTGAAACCTTCATCATAGTCGCTTTCATGTGGAGCGAAAACAGAATATTAGACGCTTTTGCATCTGCAATTTGCTCCTCTAAGAAATGAACCAACTTATCCCTGCTCATTAAAGTGGCATCTATAATTTCCCCCTCTTGGAGTTTCAAATTGTCTTTTAACACTGTTGTTTTGCCATCTGTAGCTGTGTGTTGAATCTTTACGCTTGTGGCTGCTGCTATCGTTAATGACTTCTCATTAGAAAAAAAGTCGCCTTCGCGCATTGTTGCTACATGTGTTTTGGAATCACTACTCCAGGGCCCCATGCTGTGTGGATGACTTTTCGCAAATTCTTTTACTGCTCTAGGAGCTCTTCTGTCTGAATTACCTTCACGAAGCACTGGGTTTACGGCACTACCCTTGAGCTTATCATACCTTAAACGGATTTCTTTTTCTTGTTCAGACGATGGGGTTTCTGGATATTCTGGCACCTGATAACCTTTCAATTGGAGCTCTGCTATCGCGGATTTAAGTTGCGAAAGAGAAGCTGAAATATTAGGTAATTTAATAATATTTGCTTCCGGTTGAGTTACCAGTCTTCCTAACTCTGCTAAGTCATCATTTACACGTTGATCTTGATTCAAAAACTCTGGAAATTGAGCAAGAATTCTCGCTGATAAAGAAATATCCTTTGTTGCTACAACAATGCCCGCTTGTTTGGCAAATGAGCGAATAATAGGCAGTAAAGAGTGTGTCGCTAGAAGTGGCGCTTCGTCCGTTTTTGTGTAAATAATTGTTGATTTCGGTGACATAACGTTGCTTCTATTAATTGAGAATTGTAGCCGTGTTTTGACAAAACTCCAGCCGCGCGAAAGTAAGAATAATCTAGTAATTCCAAGTTTGGATTGGATAAGAAAATTTAACGAATCATCACCCCTTGCTTATTTACCAAGGGAATCATTACAAAATTTTCACTTTTTATCGTTTCTTGAAGAAAAATGAATTTCTTGTCATACATCACATTGTTAATCCAAAAACTGACCCAATATTCATTATTAAGACCAAATACATCCTCTATGATAGGTTCTATTTTTTTAAAGGATTGAGCAGGCACTTCGTCTAACAGGTGTCTTAATGTAGACGTTTTCACCTTTTCCTGTGTTTTATGATGGACAGCATAACCTACAGAGGTGACTAAAACTCCTTCGAGTTTTTCTTCATAAAAATTAAGGAGGTAAACATTAAAAACTTGCTCTCCTTCCTCGTTTAATTCTTGTACGACGGCGACGGCAGCTTTTGTAACTTTAGGACCTTGCAGCTCTTCTTTCATGAGGGAAATAATGAATTACAAAAATAATACATTTTGCATCATTCTGCTAACAGCTCCTTGGTAATATCCAAATATAAAAACAAGTCCATTGGATGGTCGCGCATATATTCTTCGCCTGTTTTAACATTTTCTTCTACTGCTTTCTCTAGTCGTTTGTGACCTGTTCTTACAATAACAACATCTAGGTCTGGAATGGAAATAACATATTGACCTTTAATTCCCCTCGCATAAATAACCCTATGCAGCGGATCTTTTAAAATCCAATAATGTAATCCGTAACGATGATTTTCATTATTTCCATCGAACTCATAATTCGCAGTTATTTCCTGTAGCATGGAAGAAGATATGATCGTGTCTTTCCCCCAAGATCCTTTATTGAGAATAAGTTGCCCTAAACGGGCGTAATCTCGTGTGGTAGAGTACAAACAGCAGAAAGCTTTCTCCATGCCGTTCTCGGTGTCCAAGCTCCACAAAGCATCCGATTCAGCATTGATTTTTTTCCATAAGTTTTCAGACATAAAATCGGAAACCTTTTGACCAGTTGCTTTTTCTACTATAAAACCTAACAATTGACTATTCCCACTGGCATAATCAAACACTTTGTTTGGACTTCCATTGAATGGTTGATTTTGCATTAGGGTTAATAAATTACTTCCGTAATAAGCTTCTGCATTATCAGAAAGAGGATTCGCCCCACTTTCGCTCCAGTCTATGTCACTCGTCATTCCTAAAAGGTGTCTTATAGTAACATTGCTGTCCTTCGGTTCCATGAAGTCTAAATAGTTAGAGATGGGTTCATCCAAAGACTCAATAAGGCCTTTATCGATCGCTATTCCGATAAGCAGTCCGATAACACTTTTAGCAGCGGAAAAGCTATTCGACACGGTGTGCTTATTGTGCGCGTCGAAATAATGCTCCGCAACCACTTTTCCGTGTTGGATAACCAAAAAGGAAGTGGATTGAACATCTATTAAAGATTGAATTTGTTGATCCGTCAATTGCTTTAGTGCCTCTTCCTGTAACCAATTGTCAGGTGTAGTTGCTTTGGCGATTTTACGACTATCAAATACGAGAGAATCATAGATGCCTGGCCCTGACCGACCAATCAGGTAAGTTTCTTTCACCCCTTTATATATGTAAGTTCTTCCGGTAACGAGAATAAATACATTAACAAGAATAATTACTAAAAGAAGTAACAACCCAAGTCGCTTCAACCACCTCCCTATAAAGCCACGCGGGCCTTTTTTAAATTTTCTAGACATAGTCGTATTCAAAGATTTCGGCTAAATAGTGTTTCAATTTTAACTTTACCTCCTCCAAAGAAACCTCTCTATTTAGCTCATTTTGAAGGGAAGTTACCGCTTTATCTTCAATTCCACAAGGAACTATATGATTAAAATAAGAAAGATTAGAATTTACATTAAACCCAATTCCATGCATTGTTACCCAACGAGACGACTTCACTCCCATGGCACAAATTTTTCTTGCTCTTGCTGTTTCTCCGTCAATCCAAACACCTGTAAATCCTTCCATCCTTGACCCAACAACTCCATAGTCGGCAATCGTTTTAATTACTGCCTCTTCTAAGTAGCGCATGTATTTGTGAATATCAGTAAAAAAGTATTCTAAATCGAAAATAGGATAAACAACAAGCTGACCCGGACCATGATAAGTAATGTCTCCGCCTCTATTTATTTTATAATAGGTAGCGTTTATCTCGGCAAGTTGATCACCTTGAACCAGTAAGTGACTTTCTTTACCGCTCTTTCCTAAAGTATAAACATGAGGATGCTCGCAAAATAGCAAATGGTTTAGGGTCTCTTCTTGTGATTCCCCGTTGCGTTTTTGAATTTTGAGTTGAATCGTTTCTTGAAACAACTTTTCCTGAAAATCCCACGCTTCTTTATAATCTATTAAACCTAACTCTTTAAAATGAACAGTAGGCATGTTGTTAGGATTTACGTAATTGATCTTTTAAATAATCAATTACCTTAATATCCATTGGGTCAACGTGATTAAGTTCTCCTAAATAAAGAGACGCCCAATCTACAATGTGTATGAAGTAAAAAGACTCCTCAAAAATGTTTTTTCCTGCCCCTTGAATTGTGATACACTTATCTGTTTTTTCTAATACTACGTCCCTTGTGATTGAAACCCTTAGCTTGTTTTGTTCAGAAATAAACTGTGACTCGAAGAAAACAACTGCGAATTCAGGCTTTCCCCCTCCCCATCCAACGAGCTCATTGTGATTCATTTCAGGTATTACATGATGCCAACATAATTGCTTTGAGTTTTCATTAAACTGTTGTCGAGCACGAATAATAATTGCCTCATATTGGTTTGTAGAGTACAAAATAAGCTGAACATTGTGCGCAAACGTGGCAAGTTTCTTTGCCTCTTCTTTTATAGCAACCAGTTCTTTATTTAGTAAATTTCGGCACTTATCAATTCTATCCAATGAATCACTAGGTATTATTTTTGCATTTGCTAAAATATGAACTAATTGGGTCACTGAAAAAGCCAACATAGTTCGCGGAGGATTGCCTCCTGGCACTTTAATTACATGAAAAGCATTGTCTTGACAAAACTTATATAATTCTCCCCCTGAACAAACACCTACTATTTTGGCTCCTAATTTGGCTGCTTTTTGAACAGCTGACAATGTTTCTTCAGTGTTTCCAGAATAAGAAGAAGCAATAAACAACGTCTTTCCAGTTATAAAAGAAGGAATATCGTAATCTTGCAAAAGAATAATTGGTGTTTTAGCAACACTTGAAAACCATTGAGCTACCATTTTCCCACCAATTCCTGAACCACCCATTCCACAGATCACAACATTGCTAAATGCATATTCGCCAAGATCTCTAAGGTCTGAACCTCTAGCAATCTCAAGTGCATCGGAAATATGTTTAGGAAACTGAGCTACGAGTTTTTCCATGAAATGAATTGATTATTTGTTTTAAGAATTGATGTTTGTACTTCTCTGTAAAAAATAGGTTACGAAATTCGCTAAAAAAACATGTATAAAAAAGAAAGGCACGCTTTATTTTAAAACGTGCCTTTCAATCAACTATTGTTCTATTTTACATTTTAGAAATTTTATACGCTGTCACATCTGAGTTTGACATAATCATCAACTGATAAATTCCTTTAGAAAAAGCGGAGATATCAATCTGAATGGACGCATTATTTATCGCATTCATCTCTAGTACAAGTTTACCAGTCGAATCATACAGTTTTAAGCTTGCATTATTCATTGTCTTTCCAAAATCTACATTTAATGTATTTTGAGTAGGATTTGGATAAACATCATAGTTGACTGTTTGGTGATTATCAATGCTTAGACTCTCTTCTAATATAACATTTATTTCACACGTTGAAGTGTTCCCGCAGTCATCTATTGCAGTAATTGTAATCGTATTCGAACCAATTGATAACGTCGAACCAACCGCAGGTGATTGAGACATGTTGACTACAGAAGTACAGTTATCTGTTGCTGTTACCGTTGAAGTATAATCTGGGCAACTCGTTCCGTCTGCTTCAAAAAGAGTTTCAGTCGCAACAGAACAAACAACAGTAGGATCTGTGTCATCATTTATAACTATCTGCTGAATTACTAGCGTTTCGTTACTACAATCATCTGTAATTGAATAGGTACGAGTAATAGTTTCTGGACAAGTGTTTCCGTCTGATGCGTCACCTACAAAACTTACAACGGGTGAAGCTGTGCAGTTATCAATCACACCAGTAACACTTGCAATGTTCGCTGCAGGAATATCTCCACTGCATTGAATAGAAACATTAGCAGGAGCGTTTCCTGTTGGTGCGGTTAAATCAATTACGGTAATGGTTTGTACATAAGATTCTGAATTAGAACACCCATCTTCAGCTGTCCAAGTTCTTGTTATAACCTCTGGACATGTATTTCCATCAGAAACATCTGAGAAATCAATTACAACTGCCCCAGCGCAAGTTGTGGAAGCCGTCATGGTCCCAGTATTCCCAGGGCTTAGGGATTCATCACATTCTATTACTGCATTTGCTGGTGTATTGGTAAGCGTTAGACCATTATCATTAATAATAGTCAACGTTATCGAACACGAATTAGAGTTCCCGCATTCATCAACAGCTGTTATCGTAATGGTGTGCGTCCCCGGCAATAAAGTTGTTCCTGCTGCGGGTGACTGAGATATTGAAATGTTTCCAGTGCCCGAGCAATTATCGGAAATCGTTGCACCTGTTAAATAATTAGGAACTTGAGCATTACCTGTTGAAGTGGTTATTTGGTCTGTAGCTTGACCACAACTAACAACTGGTGCTGTATTATCTTGAACCGTAATTAATTGAACATGCGACTCCGTATTTCCACAGTTATCAGTCGCTGTCCATGTACGCTCAATAGTAAATGCGTTTGCACATGCGCCTGGCGTTATATCATCTACATAACCAATAACTAGGCCTCCAGATGCACAGCCTGTAGTAGCTGTAAACTCTCCTGTATTCAAGGGGTCTGTTGATTCGTCACATTCAATGGTCACATCTGCAGGAATATTTGTTGCCGTTATACCAGTAACACTCCCTGAAAGATTAATCGCATCAATAGCGAAAAACCACTCATTAGCTGCACTCGTACAGTGCCATCCGAAATAATAAACACCTGATGTAGGCACTGTAAAGTTAACCACTTGTTGTGTCCAAATTTCATCTGAAACATTCATCTGTTGCGCTAAACTAGTCGTCATAGCTCCTATGGTTTGGTCATTTCCTAAGAAAAACTCAACATTCTCATTAAAACCATCTCCTGTTCTCCACCAATAAGATATCGTATAATCAGCTCCTGCAACAAAGTCAAAACAATTAGTGATTAACCAATCGTTTGCAGGTGTATTCGCGTCATAAAAATAACCCCCTACAATATCGCCGTCATAGGCGTCGGCACCAAAATTATAAAGCCCCCAAGCAGTTGCTCCATTAGCGTCAATAACCACCCATTGAGATAAGTCTTCACCCGTTTCAAAACTCATTGTATATGGGGTGGTTATAGGGTCGCTACAAACTATTTCAAGTACTTCTATGTAGTCTGTTTTCGCTTCAACATCACTACCAATGCCATTAGTTGCCGTTAAACTTATGGTGTATAAGCCGGGTGTTGTAAACAAAACCTCAGGGTTTTGACTCGCACTTGTAGAGCCGTTTGTAAACTCCCAATCCACACCGTTTGTTCCGGGAGTAATAACCCAGCTCCAAGATGTTGGAACCCCTGTAGATAAATCAGTAAACTGAACTGTTGCACCTTCTAAAACAGAGGTTTGGTTTGCAACAAAATCTGCAACTGGCGCAGCAGGCGATGAACACGGATCATCTGAACCGTCGATTACTAGCGCTCCAGTATTTCCTGGATCCAAAAACGGGCGTAATTGCTCGTTGTTATTCCCCCCATTTGACTGCCAATGATAAGACATTTTACCATATAAATCTGGCTGAGTTGGGGTGGCACAGAAAGAAGAACCTCCTGTTAAAGTACCAACAATTCTTCCATTGTTTCGGAATATTGGACTCCCTGAGGAGCCTCCTTCGGTTACACCATGGCCATTAGGTGTCGCTGACCATACCACTCTCCAATGAGACCCAACAGCAGAACCCCACTGAGTAGTTAACAAATTAGATGTATAAGTAGAAATCTTTTTAATATCTCCTGCTGGGTGATGAATACTTACTCCTTGGTTTGATGTCGTATTATTAGCATCCCAACCGTTCCAATATGCGTTAAAGCTTGGAGATTTTAAAGTAGCTATTGTGGCTGCTTCATTCGCTAATGACCCCAGTTGCAAAAGTAAAAAGTCCGAACCAGAGTTTCCACCTCCATCATCGGAGCCTGAAATACTTATACAACCAGTTATAGTATTGTTTGCCAAGGACCCTTGTCCTCCTGGATTTGCACAACCTGGACTCTCAAATCCAAAATAGAATACCCAGTTATTGAAATTTGCTACCGATGCCCCTTCGCCACAATGTAATGCCGTTAAAAAATATGGTTTACAGTTCTGGGCAGTATTATTTACTAAAGAACCTGTACACCAACCTCCTGAACCTCCTACAATAACGAAAATTCTTGCCACACCTCTATTTTCATCCAACCAATTATTCCCCTCAGGCACACAATTGGCATTTACCTGGCAAGGATCAGAACTTCCAAAGTTTTTTTGAATCATTGGATTTCCCGATTCTCTATAGACATAAAACACTTCATCAATCGTCGCCTCGATGGAGCTCGCACTATTCGCTGGTTCTATAAACTCTAAAATAATTTCTTCTCCAAAAACCATTGGTAACATAAATCCATTATCCTCTCTATTGTCAACAAAAGAATATAATTTAGAAAAGTGCCATTGATCTGTGTTGAATGCTCTAAACGTTGCTCCTTGAGGTAAGTGAAAGTTTGAAAATGTAATTGCTAAAGCTTCAGCACCATTGCTTTTCACCTTCATGCGTAACATTTTACTTCCATCTGAAAGCGTTAACCATTGACCAATAGAATTGATATCCGTATTAGATGATACCGCTTGAGCTGTTCTAAATAACTCACCATTTTTATCACGATTAATATCTTCCGACTTTAATAGTTGAATATTTGGTGATGAAATGTTTAAACGGGGAATTCCTTTGTCTAACTCTAGTTTTTCTGCAACATTTCCTGCTTTCGCGAAAGAAAGTGGTTCTGTTTGAGAATGAGTAAAGAGCGTTACACCAAATAAAAAGATGCAAGATAGTAACCTAACTGTCGTAAGCTTCATGAGTTTTTTTTTAATTTTAGCACCTCAAACATATACTTTTTTTATCACAATAAAAAGTAATTGTTAAAAAACACACAAAACTCACTGTATGAACAAAATCTTACTCATTGAAGATGAAGAGACCTTAAACGAGGTAGTTACTATGAACCTTCAGTTAGAAGGGTATTCGGTAGAGCAAGTGTTTAAAGGTTCAACAGCGCTCCAATACATTCAACAATTAGAGGACTTCGACTTGATTATTTTAGACGTTATGCTCCCTGACGTTAGTGGTTGGGAAATTTGTAAGCGTTTCAAAGAAAAATCCAATATTCCTATTCTTTTTGTTTCAGCAAAAGGAACTTCATCAGATAAAATTAAAGGGTTGAAACTAGGTGCTGATGATTATTTAGCGAAACCGTTTGACTTAGAAGAATTATTGCTTCGTGTTCAGGTTTTAAGTAATCGAAAGAGCTCAACAGGAAAGAAAAGCACTACGTTATTAATCGGTGATAAAGAAGTTAATTTATCTACATACGAAGTAAGTCATGGAAAAACATTGCTTGCAACTCTTTCTAAAAGGGAGGTTGACCTAATTGAATTGTTTTATGATCATGAGGGAGAGGTTTTGGCCCGTGATTTTATTTTAGATAGCGTTTGGGGAGTGGATAAATATCCAACCACTCGAACAATCGATAATTATATTCTTCAATTCAGAAAGCTCTTTGAACACGATCCGCGAGAGCCTTATTATTTTCATTCTATTCGCGGTGTGGGCTATAAGTTCACGCTGCGTTAACAGAAGTTAGCAAGAATTGCCATTTAACGCCATTCATTTGTTTATTTTTGCGGAAACATAGTTACGTTTATGAACAAAGCAAAACAATTACGCTACGATACTGCTTATTTGAAAATGGCAAAAAGCTGGGCTAAATTATCCCACTGTCAGCGCAAACAAGTTGGGGCGCTCATTGTTAAAGATGATATGATAATCTCTGATGGCTACAACGGAACTCCATCTGGATTCGATAATAGCTGTGAAAATGATGCAGGCGAAACACATTGGTACGTACTTCATGCGGAAGCAAACGCCATACTAAAAGTCGCAAAATCTACTAATAATGCGAAAGGGGCAACACTTTACTTAACCCTTTCCCCGTGTAAAGATTGTAGTAAGCTTATCCTGCAAGCAGGAATAATTCGAGTGGTGTATATGAATTTATATAAAGATGATTCTGGGGTTCGTTTTTTGGAGGCTGCAGGCATTGAAATAAAACAAATAGAAAATATTAATGAATAATAATTCACTTAAATTAATTGCTCCTTTGGCGTTTGGGTTGGTGCTTGTCATTGGCATTATGATGGGACGTTCACTTTCTGCCCCCTATATGGCATCAACCAATGGTGAAAATCCTGAAAACACTCAAAAAATGCAGGATATTTTGAATATTTTGGACCAGCAATATGTAGATTCCATTGACAGAGAGCAATTGTTTGAGCAAACGATTTCCGAAATGCTCCATAAACTTGACCCGCACTCTAATTATATTGCCGCAAAAGACCTGCAGGCCATGACAGAGTCAATAAATGGCCAGTTTGGGGGTGTGGGAGTTCGATTTACAATTATTCGGGATACACTTAATATCACCAACGTGATTGAAGGGTCTCCCTCGTATTTTTCGGGAATTCAAATGTTTGACCAAATTATTGAAGTAGATGGGGAATCTATAGCAAATATTAAACTTACCAATACGCGGGTTCAAGAGTTACTGAAAGGACTGGAGGGAACAGATGTTGATGTTACGCTTTTAAGAAAAGGTAAAAAAATTAAAAAAACGATCACTCGAGGTTCTGTTCCTATAAAATCTGTAATTGCCGCGTTTATGGTAACGGATGAAATAGGATATATCCGACTGGCGCAGTTTAGCGTAAAAGCAGACCAAGAATTTTTTGAGGCAGCTATATTACTCAAGTCAAAAGGAATGAAAAAATTAATTTTTGATTTGCGCTATAATGGCGGTGGAGTAATGAGCGCTGCCGTTAACATTGCAGATGCTTTTCTTGAGCCTGGCTTGAAAATAGTCTCCACGAAAGGCAAGAGTCAGCCAGAGGAAATACTATACTCGCTAAAAAAACCCTTTTTAGGAGATATAGACTTGGCTGTTTTAATCAATGGAAGTTCAGCATCAGCGAGTGAAATTGTTGCAGGAGCTATACAAGACAATGATAAAGGTATTGTTGTTGGTCGCAGATCTTTTGGAAAGGGACTTGTTCAACAAGATATTAATTTGAAAGATGGAAGTAATTTGCGCCTTACGGTTTCGCGATATTATACACCAACGGGACGAAGTATTCAACGGCCATACTCTGGAAACTACGAGGAATATGTAATGGAAGAATATAACCGCTATGAATCAGGTGAACTATATGAAATGGACACAACACTTTTTGCAGACTCCCTAAAATACACTACGCCCGGAGGAAGAACTGTCTTCGGAGGTGGAGGAATTATGCCTGATGTATTTGTTCCTTTAGATACGGCTGGAGCTACTCTAGGTTTAAGAAGGATTCAATATTCAACTGCAATAAGTGATTTTGCCTACGATTACGTGCGCTCAGAAGGAATAGGGTTTCCAACTTTCCAAGAGTTTGCCGCCAAGTTTATTGTCTCCAAAAAGGTGTTAACTGATTTTCTAACCTACGCGAAAGAAGGATACGACATCACCATTGATGAGCGGGATTTAGCTAAAAGTAAATCGCTACTAATTACGGATATCAAAGCAGAAATTGCCCGCCAAATCTGGCTAGAAGATGGGTCGTTGTATATTCGAAACCAACGGGACAATGAAGTGTTGAAAGCGCTGGAGAATTTGGATTAATTTTATAATTTGGGAATTTTATAATTTGGAAATTTGGGTTAGCTGCGCTAACAAGGAATTTGCTAAGCGCAAATCTTCGCGCAAGAACGTCTCAAATTCCCAAATCAACCCCCGAAAGAACGTCCCAAATTCACAAATTAACCCCCGAAAGAACGTCCCAAATTCCCAAATCCAAGCAACACAGTTGTCCAAATTCACAAATCAACCCCCGAAAGAACGTCCCAAATTCCCAAATCCAAGCAACGCAGTTGCCCCAAATTCACAAATCAACCCCCGAAAGAACGTCTCAAATTCCCAAATCCAAGCAACGCAGTTGCCCAAATTCACAAATCAACCCCCGAAAGAACGTCTCAAATTCCCAAATCCAAGCAACGCAGTTGCCCAAATTCACAAATTATAAAATTATAAAATTAACCCCCCCCTAGTAACAACTCAATATCTTCCATTAACTCATTAACTTCAGTAATACTAGTGCCGTCATAGTACCCCCTAATTCGGAGTTGTTGATCTACTAAAACAAAGTTATTGGTGTGTATAAAATCCGAGCCAGCGTCTCCTAGGTTTATTGCTTCGGCTGGTTTAAGAACGAAAAATGACTTTCTTGCTAACCCGTAAAGGTCTTTTTTCGAACCTGTCAAAAAGTGCCATTGGTCTTTTTCTGCTCCATATTTTTGGGCATAATCATATAATACGTTTACCGTATCGTAATCTGGGTTTACCGTAAAGCTCAGTATTTTTACCTCATCGTTTCCTCGAAATCGTTCTTGTACGCGTGTCATTTGCTCCGTCATTTTAGGACAAATGGTACCACATGTTGTGAAGAAGTATTCAGCAACGAACACTTTTCCTTTAACCTTTTCTAACGAAACTGTTTCACCGTATTGATTTAAAAGAGCAAAGTCACCAATCCGGTGCCCCAAACCAATTTGAAGCATCTCAGGATCAACCATTTCTTTTTGAACATCTTTCGGTTGTATGACAGGGAGGGTTCTGACACTCTGTTGATTCAGCGTCATAACATAAGCAGCAATAATAGCACCAACAACAAGTGTAGCAAATAAAAGAACCCTAACTTTCATAACACAAAGTTACAAAACTGCACGCATCAATTTATATAGGAAGAAGACAAATGTTGCTTGGACTTGTTATCTTGTAACACTAAACCAATAGAATCAGTTTTACTTCATTTTTAGCTTGCGTTTCATGAAAGTGCTAGAATCTTGAGTACAAATGGGAATCTGGTTTATTACGAAAACACTACAGGTTCAAAAAACAACTACTCTTTACTTTTTTACCACTTCGGACAAGTTCCACAATTATTTGTTGGGCGAACATATACCAAAAAACCTAGTGCAATTTCAGGAGAAAAGTAGCCCATCGTATGGCTTGCTTGTATTGTTCCAGCTTGTTCCAGTTGAACATTTCCTTGGTTGATCATCCCCCCAGAAAAAGTCGTTTGAAGAAAAAGGCGTTGGAAAAAATCAGCACGTAAACCCAAATGTCCCGATACACCAAACCCTGAAACTCCAGCTGTCTGGGTATTAGTTAGGTCATCGTAGGTAAAAATCGAGTTACTCATAATTATTCCCGTTCCTAGTCCGGTATTTAGGCTCAAAACAACTGTTCCTTTTTTCGACTGAGCAAGCTCTTGTGTGCGAAGTATTCCAATTCTCAAGTAATTCATGCCTGATTCTTGTCGGTAAAAAATATTAGAGCGATCAATCTGCGTTGGAGCATCCTCATACACACCATTCCATTCACTATGATTGCCTGGAGCAAAAGCGCCTGTTAACGAAACAGTTTGGTTATTAGCCATAAAGTAATTCAAGCGATCAACCCCAAATGTAAGCGCCCATTTTGGTTTAATGTAATACCCCATGTGCACATTAAATTGAAATGTTTCGAACCCATCAGCACCAAGATAGTTTCCAATAGAAGCATCGTTTGTATTGTCTGTACCCGCCACACTTTCCATCGAAAAATTATAATTGGGAGAAACGAAATCTATGGTAGACGCGGAATAGGCACTGCGGTTATACCCAAAATACATAAAAAATGTGCCTTGTCCTGAAGTATTCGCTTTTTTCTTACGCTGCGCCAATGCTGGTGAGCAAATAGCACTAACCAAAAGTAAAAAAAGGAGAATCTTGGGCATCATTAATAATTGTTTGTTAGGCATAACGCTGAAAAGAGGTATAAAGTTACGAAAAGTCCTGGATTGTGATCTGCATTATACTATTGCTTTGGCTGCTGGATTGCGCGGCCACAAGTTGAGACCTCGATACACCCCGATATGCTGATGTCACTCACCTCCTTTACTAAAGTATGCTTGCATATCGTGGCACTCGATTGCCTTAGTGTTCTTTTCAAAATCAAAGGCAACCGAGTGGTCCGACTGAAAGGAGGAGTGTATCGAGGTCGCCTGTAGAAACAATATTCCCTTTAATTTGTTAAGAATATCAAAACAATTCTGAGCATTTTAGAAGACATTTTATTCCTTACATTTGCTGAAGATTAGTAGAGAACAATGAGTTATTGCAACAACCTATTTAAAAGAGAGCGCTTCGAAACGAGAGAAGTTACTATTGGTAAATTGAAACTTGGGGGAGACAATCCGATACGTGTTCAGTCTATGACCACAACTGATACCATGGACACGGAAAAATCTGTTGAACAATCTATTCGCATGATTGATGCCGGTTGTGAGCTAGTTAGGCTAACCGCTCCGTCCATCAAAGAAGCTGAAAACTTAGGAAATATTCGAGCAGCCCTCCGTGCAAAAGGTTATGATACACCACTAGTTGCTGATATTCATTTTACTCCAAACGCGGCGGAAGTCGCTGCGCGAAAAGTTGAGAAAGTTAGAGTTAATCCAGGGAATTATGCCGACAAGAAAAAGTTTGAAGAAATAGACTATACCGATGAAAGCTATGCTTCTGAGTTGAAGCGAATAGAAGAGAAGTTTACACCCTTAGTTTTACTTTGCAAAGCTGAAGGAACTGCCATGCGAATTGGCACGAATCACGGTTCGCTTTCTGACCGAATTCTAAGTAGATATGGAGACACTCCTCAGGGAATGGTAGAATCTGCTATGGAGTTCTTACATATTTGTCGGAAACATGATTTTCATGAGTTAGTGATTTCTATGAAAGCGAGTAATACGCTCGTGATGGTGCAAGCATATCGACTACTCGTTGCAGAAATGATAAACGCTGGCATGAACTATCCCTTGCATTTAGGGGTAACGGAAGCCGGAGATGGGGAAGATGGCCGTATAAAGTCAGCGGTTGGAATTGGTGCTTTGTTGGAAGATGGTTTAGGAGACACTGTTCGTGTTTCCTTAACGGAAGAGCCAGAAGCTGAAATACCCGTTGCACAAAAATTAATTCGGCAATTTGATTCCGTTGCGGATTATTCCGTTGCGGATTTTGAAGGAGAGTTACCTTATTCTCCGTTTTCGTATGAACGTCGACACACCAACGCAGTTTTAAATGTTGGAGAAAAGTCTGCTCCTGTTGTTTTTGCAGACTTAAGTCAAGCAGAAGCGATAAAGCCAGCCAACTTTTTTGGGTTTGGGTATAATTATTCCACCACGTTAGACAAGTGGACCATGCAAGATTTAGCAGCAGACTATGTTTTTGTGGGTGATAAAAACATAGATTTTGAAGTCCCGGGCATGCTAGGCGTGGTTGCAAATTATGAAACATGGGCAAAAACCTATCGCTCTAAAAAGCATTGTTACCCATTTTACACTGTCTTTCCATCAGATGGATTTGCCCACGAACAGTTAAATTTTTTGGAGTGGGACGCTACAAATCTAGAACTAGAGAAGTTAGAGGGATTATCAACTGTTGTCGTTATATTAAAAGTACCTGTTGACGGATATGTTCAATTCGCCCGGAGATTTTTTATTGCATTAGAAAAACAAGGAATTACGCTACCTGTTATTCTTTGTCACACAACGGCCACAGAGAATCAAGAATCTTTTCAATTACAACAATCCACAAAAATGGGAGCACTGTTTATTGATGGACTTGGAGATGGATTATGGCTAAAATCAACCGAACGAATCCCTTTACAGTTAATCAATACGACGAGTTTCGGAATACTTCAAGCCACAAGAACACGGATTTCAAAAACAGAATACATTTCTTGTCCTTCTTGTGGAAGAACCCTTTTTGACTTACAAGAAACTACGGCAAAAATCAGAAAGCATACTGCTCATCTCAAAGGATTAAAAATAGGAATAATGGGGTGCATCGTAAACGGTCCTGGCGAAATGGCTGATGCCGACTATGGGTACGTAGGAACTCGTCCTGGGCATATTCATTTGTATAAAGAAAAAACGGTGGTCCGCAAAAACGTGCCCGAGGATGAAGCTGTAAATGCTTTGATCGATCTAATTAAAGAGTATGGTGACTGGGTTGAGGTTAGAGGGTGAGACAGTTAGAGGGTGAGATGTTAGAGGGTGAGAGGGTGAGATATTAGAGGGTGAGAGGGTGAGAGGGTGAGAGGGTGAGAAGTTATTAATCAAAGTTTTTCAATTATCTCCTTTGCTTTTTTCACGTGACCTTTAACATCCAACTGCGAGTTAAACACCCCTTGAACAACTCCTTTACTGTCTATCACATAAGTAACTCTTCCAGGTATCAACCCAAATAGGTTAGTTGGTACGCCAAACTGTTTTCTCAATTTATTATTGGTATCTGCTAAAAGAGTGAAAGGTAATTTGTGTTTTTGAGCAAATTTCTTGTGTTGCTCTAGGGAATCCCCTGAAACACCAACCACGTCTGCGCCCGCTTCCAACAAGTCTTCATAGGCATCACGAAACGAACACGCTTGTACTGTGCAGCCTGGTGAATCATCTTTAGGATAAAAATAAAGAACTAACGCTTTTTTAGAAAAAAACTCTTGACTTGTTCTTAAATTACCCTCCTGATCCTTCAATTCGAAGGCTGGGCATTGATTTCCTTTTTCTATTTTCATAATTCAATATATTCATAACCTAACAAGGCCAACGGGAGAATGTTTAAACTTCTTTTTTTTAATCAAACATGACGACTCATGACGATTGTCATTTTTAGACAGAAAGGAGTGCACTATATTCGTAAAAAAATAATTTTTATGGAAAAACATGATTTACACCACGAGTTCCCAGAGTTTGATACAAAAATACATTCTTTAAAGGTCAATGATAACCACTTTAAAAAATTATTTGATGTGTATGAAGAATTAAATCATAAAATTCATGGGGTAGAGTCAACTGGAGTTTATACTGACGAAGAATTAACATCCATGCGAACAAACAGACTCTCTCTTAAGGATGAACTATACGAATTATTGAAAAAATAGGTGTTATTTTAGCTTAAGGCTTTTTTATAAGTGGTTATCGCTTTTTCTCGTGCTGTTTTGTGTTCTACAATAGGCTTCGGATAAGTTGGCGTACCATATTCCGGAACCCATTTTTTAATATACTTCAGTTCCTTATCAAACTTTTCTTGTTGGGTATATGGATTGAATACACGAAAATAGGGTTGAGCATCAACTCCGGAAGATGCCGCCCATTGCCATCCACCCACGTTACTCGCTAATTCAAAATCGAGTAGTTTTTCAGCAAAATAGGCCTCTCCCCATCGCCAATCGATGAGTAAGTGTTTGGTGAGAAAACTGGCTACGATCATACGCACCCTATTGTGCATAAATCCTGTTTGATTAAGCTCCCGCATTCCTGCATCAACAATTGGGTAGCCCGTTTTGCCCTCGCACCAAGCTTGAAAATGAGCCTCATTATTTTCCCACGGAATAACATCGTATTGAGGCTTAAATGATTTATGAACCGTGTCCGGAAAGTGATAGATAATCATTTGATAAAAATCCCTCCAAATAAGTTCGTTGAGGTATTTTTCATTTTTATACGCCTCTTTTGCTAATTCACGAATTGAAATTGTTCCGAACCGCAAATGAAGACTCATTCTTGTTGTTCCTAAAACACTTGGTGTGTCTCTTGTAGTGTGGTATGAAAGAATAATATTACTGTTCACTTGGCGTTCAGGAAAATCAACATTTTTATGGTTTTCAAACCCCATTTCTTCAAGAGAAATCATCGGCGTGACAGTCGATTCTTTGCGAAGGTGATTCACGTACTTCTTTACAGGGTAGGGTTTTAAATAAAAAGGCTTCATCAATAATTTCCACTTGTTGGCATAAGGCGTGAAGACTTTATAGGGAGAACCGTCGTCTTTGAGCACCTCGTTTTTCTCGAAAATCACATGATTCTTCGACCCCAAAAACTCAATTCCTTTCGCTTCTAGCAATTTAAAAATCGTTTTATCTCGCTCCAACGCATACGGTTCGTAATCACGATTTGTAACTACTTTGGTAACGGCATATTCTTCAAGTATCGTTCTGAAAATCTGAAGTGGTTCTCCGTGATACACTTTTAAATCTGCACCCAACTCGTTATATTCCGACTTTAAACGTTCCATCTCACGATGAATAAATAGCACACGTTGATCATTTTTCGGGAGTTCACTTAAAATCGATGTATCAAAAATAAATATAGGCTGCACATCGCCTCCCATTTTAAGCGCTTTGTAAAGCCCAGCATTATCCGCTATTCTTAAGTCTCTTCGATGCCAAAACACTATCATCTTAAATTTCTTTTAACGGTATATTTGGTTGAGCATAAGATAAACGCGTAATTTTTTCTGTCTTCAAATAGGTATCCAATCCACTAATCCCGACGGTGTCTGCTTCGTAAATAGCTAAGTGCCCATCTGGTTTATAAATAGCACTTGGAAAATAAATATCTTGAATTTTACCGATCACCAGCTCCGTGTCATTCACAGAGATAGGAATAACCTCCACCAATTCCAGTGCAATTTTTATGTGTGCTTCTTTCACAAAAGGAGCGTGAAATTCATTTAACCATTCTTCACTCAGGCCCGTTTGTTCAAATTCCGATAAGTCACGTGCATAACGCGCCGAAGTTTGATGTGCTGACTTTATAATACCGCTATGAATTGAGTTTAAAGTATACTTCTTTGTCGCTAAAATATTTTCGAAAGTATGTCTTTCCACCCCTCTTGGTCGTTGAATATATCCCAATAAAGGAGGATTAGACCCCAAGTGGACAACAGAGCTCACAATAGATAAATTTGTGTTATTCTGGTCGCTTTTTGTTCCTACTAAATTTGCGCTCTTAATACCACTAATCGAGTTAATCAAGTTGGCGCGATGTCTTTTTTCCAAGAGATTAATCTCTTCTAGTGTTAAATGCATACGTTTAATTTCTTAAATTAATAGTCTTCTGTATATTCTACAAAATTGTTCTGCGTTTCGTACAAACGAACCATCATTTTGAACTGTGGAAGTCGCTTTTTGAGTTTTCTGTAGATAACAATAGAGATGTTTTCTGCAGTAGGATTGAGCTCTTTAAATTCAGGAACATCTAAATTCAAATTCCGATGATCAAAAGGATCTTCCACCTCTTCTTTTATAATAGCTTTTAATATCCCTAGGTCTATTACGTATCCAGTTTCTGGATCAATATCTCCTTCTAGCCAAGTTTCTAAAGTATAGTTATGGCCATGGTAGTTCGGGGAGTTACATTTTCCAAAAATTTCCAAATTTTTCTCATCCGACCAATTCAAATTAAGTAGTCGATGCGCAGAATTAAACGTTGTTCTTCGGCAAACTTTTATCATAATCTCTTTTTTATTTCAGCACCAAATCGATGCATTATTTCTTTAAACCAAAAGGTATATTTATTTGGGAAGTCATGGATGTCCCGTCCTAACTCTTCAAGCGATATATATTTCCAGTCCACCACTTCTGTTGGATCTGGAACAGGCTCTTCGTTAAACTTTCCCATTAACACATGATCGTATTCGTGTTCAATCAGTCCATTGTCGAATGTCACTCTATAGATAAAAGAACCGATCGTATGAACGGGCACGGTGAACCCCATTTCTTCCTGAAGCCTTCTTTGCGCCGCTTTTTCATTCGTTTCCCCTAAACGCTGATGTGAACAGCACGTGTTTGTCCAAAGACCCGCACAATGATACTTTTCATGCGCTCTTTGATGAATTAATAGCTCCCCTTTGTGGTTAAAAACTAACACGGAGAAAGCACGATGTAAAAGTCCTTGTTGGTGAACGGCTAACTTTTCTAAAGTACCAACTTGTTCATCGTTGGAGTTTACTAATATCACCTCATCCATCCCTAGACCATATTTAAACTATGTCTTAAATAGGAAGAAACAAACAATCTATATTTTTTATTGTCTGGAATTCGAACACGTTCATTTAATATGACATAAGCAGGAGTATCTTTGATTTTTTTGAAGAGTTTATAATAATATATATACGCCATATACACTCCAAATCTAGCATCTTTTGGCAATTGCTTTATCCCTTCATATCCTGCAAAAAAGTCTTTTTCAATATCTGCTTCGATTTCCTTTTTCACTGAATCGTTGAATTCTTCCATATTTACACCTGGAAAATATGTTCTCCCCAGCGCGTGAAAATCTGCTTTTAAATCTCTCAAAAAGTTTATCTTTTGAAAAGCGGAGCCTAACTTCATAGCGGATGGCTTTAAATGTTGGTAGGTTTCTTCTTTCCCCCTAACAAACACTTTCAAACACATCAACCCAACCACCTCTGCAGAACCTAGAATATATTCCTCATACATTTCCTGAGTATACTTGGATTTATCCAAATCCATTTCCATACTTTTTAGAAAGGTATCAATTAACGCAAGAGGTATTTGATACGCATTCACCGTTTCTTGGAATGCATTTAGGATTGGGTTTAAGGAAACACCCCGTTCAATAGCTTGATGAGTATCTCTGATGAACTCTTGCAATAACAATTCTTTGTCGTGGTCGTGAAATGAGTCAACAATTTCATCTGCAAACCGAACAAACCCATAAATATTATAAATTGGTTTGTGGAGGTCTTTGCTTAAGAATTTTATTCCCAAAGAAAAACTTGTACTGTAAACTTGAGTAGTCATTTTACTCATTTCTGACGATAAATTATCAAATATAGACTTCATTATTTTATTCTTCTAAATTAATCAGCAATAGCCTTTAACACTTCCTTAGCGACAACCTCTCCCGAAATTATACTTGGAGGAACACCTGGTCCAGGGGTGGTTAATTGACCTGTGTAAAACATGTTTTTTAGCTTTTTGTTCTTCAATTTTGGTTTTAAAAATGCGGTTTGGCGCAGCGTGTTGGCCAATCCATAAGCATTTCCTTTGTATGCGTGATAATCATTTTTAAAATCCGATAAACAGTAGCTGCGTTTATATATCACATGTTCGCGAATTTTGGAAGATGTTTTCTCTTCTAAACGGTCCAAAATGATATCGTAATATTTTTCCCGCAATTCTTCTGTATCTTCTAGGTCTGGGGCAAGTGGTACTAAAAGAAAAATGTTTTCCATTCCTTCCGGAGCTACAGATTCATCCGTTTTGGATGGGCAACAAACATAAAATAGCGGCTTAGACGGCCATTGAGGTTGTTTGTATATTTCTATTGCATGCTGATGGAAATCCGCGTCAAAAAATAGATTGTGATGCAAGAGATTATCCACTTTCTTGTTTACTCCTAGATAGAATAACAAAGACGATGGTGCCATCAAACGACTGTCCCAATACTGTTTAGTATAGTTTGAATTACCTTTCAAAAGCAATTGATCTGTGTGTTCGTAATCTGCACCAGAAATCACAAAATCATTGGCCATTTTTTGACCAGCTAGCGTATTGGTATTAATTACTGTTCCGTTTTCGATATCAAAACCACTTACCTCTTGCTCGGTAATAATCTTAACTCCTTGTTCCACTGCGATTTTTTCGAACGCTTCAATAATTTTATGCATTCCTCCCATGGGATACCAAGTTCCTAGCTCAATATCAGCATAATTCATGAGTGAATATAACGCAGGAGTATCTTTGGGCATCGCTCCGAGAAACAAAACGGGAAATTCAAGCAGCTCAATTATCTTTGGATGTTTGAAGTATTTTCTGATATACTTAGAAAAAGAAGAAAAAAGATGCATTTTAAATGCACCTGTGGCAATTCTAATGTCCGCAAATTCTGTTAGTTTAAGACTTGGTTTATGAACCAGATCGTTAATTCCAACATCATACTTATACGCTGCTTCTTTTAGAAACTTATCTAATTTAATACTACTCCCCGCCTCCATTTTTTCAAACCAAGCTTTGAACTCGGTGAGGTCGGAAGGCACGTCGTCTTGGGTATTATCTTGCCAAAAAACTCTGTAACTTGGAGACAGCCTTTTCAATTCATAAAAATCTGATGCTTTGTGTCCAAACTGGTTATAAAACCGTTCAAATACGTCTGGCATCCAATACCAGCTTGGCCCCATATCAAACATAAAACCTTCTGCTTGAAATTTTCGAGCACGCCCTCCAATGGTATCGTTTTTTTCGAGAACAGTCACTTCGTGACCTGCTTTTGCCAAAAAACTAGCACAAGATAAACCTGCTACTCCTGAACCAATTACGGTAATTTTTTTCTTCATTAATTATTCGTGTATCTGTATTCTGGCAATAAGTCCATTAACTTTTTACGCGCTATGAAGATACGACTTTTTACGGTTCCGATGGGAATATCTAATTTTTCTGCAATTTCTTTGTACTTGTATCCCAAATAGTGCATTTCAAACGGCTCTCTGTATTCCTCAGCTAGTGTGTTGAATTTTGCTTGAATTTCTTGATTAGCAATATGATTATCTGGTGAGTTTCTCTCTTCTGTATTTCCATTCAATAAATAAAGATCTGTGGAGTTATCGAAAATAGTTCCCGACTTTACTTTTCTTCTGTATTGATTAATGAAAATATTTTTCATAATCGTGAACACCCAAGCTTTGAAATTAGTTTTTGGTGTGTAATAGTCTTTGTAACGAATTGCCTTTAACATCGTCTCTTGTGTTAAATCTCTTGCGTCCTCAACATTCTTCGTGTAATTCATTGCGAAAGCCATTAAGTATGACTCTAGTGAGGTGAGTGTGTTGTTAAATTCTAGTGTTGACATAATATTTTTGTTTAGTTTTTTCTACCAAAACATTAAACAAAATTATGCCGAAAGAAGTTTTTCGGCTTTTTAAATATAACCAACTGTTAATCAATTTTATGTGTTTTCAACCTGACCTCAGTATTAAGAAATTATTAATTTTTATGTGTAAGTAGTCTACAGTTTTGTGGGGAAAAACTACATAAACAATTGTTTCACATCATTTATTCTAGCTAAATCCGATTTTTTGTTTAATAATCGTTTTGAATGTGAGCCCCCAATGTATACTGGTATATCAATTTCTTCAGTAAAACGATTAAACTCTTCTTCTGCCTGAGCGTTTAGTGGAGCAATTAAAGAAGAAACAAATGCTTCGACTTTTACTTTTTCAGTAATTCTTTTCAGTCCGTCAAGCGGTAAGCTTTGTCCTAAATATAATGTGTTATCGCCACGTTCTTTTAAGAGAAAATTATATAATAAGAGGCTCAACTCATGCCAATCCCCTTCCCTACAAAACAAAACAAACGTTTTACCACTAGTAGAAACGGGTAGCTTATTCGTTTCAACAATTAACATTTCGCGTATTAAGTTAGAGATAAAATGTTCTTGTGTAGGCAATATGGTTCCAACGATCCACATGATGCCAACTTTGTCTAAAAAAGGAAGTATATAATTAAAGTAGCAGGACTCTACTCCTTCTTTATGGATAACCGAACCGAGCACGCGCTTAAATAGCACATCATCGAACTCAATCAGCGCATTAATCAATAAACTTAATACAGCACTTTCACCCGATTCAGAAAAACTTAACTTTTTTACGCGTTCTTTAATCTGATCTCTGGATAACTCTGCGATTTTGGAGATTTTCAAACCATTTTGGTTCAGTATAGATATGTTAAGCAGCTGAGTGAGGTCTTCATCACAATAGCTTCTAATTTTTGATTTCGTTCTTTCAGGCACCAGTATTCCATACCTCTTTTCCCAAATACGGATAGTGTGCGCCTTTATACCAGTAAGAACTTCAACATCTTTAATTTTATACTCTGCCATAGTTGACCAACAGAAACTTTCATGTTTTTGTTTTTTGATGTTCAAAACATGTGTTTTCAATCTTTTGTAAAGATAAAATAAATAGGAGACCTATTTTAATAAAATAATTCCTACTTTCGTTAATTATCAGTTAATAATTTTCAATCATGAAGGTAATTTTTCGAGTTTTTATTGTTTCAGTTTTTAGTGTCTTTTTTACGCAATGTACAGAAGAAGAAAATGTAGACGGAAGCATAGACGTTATCTATGAGGACGAACTAGATGGACTGGATGAATTTGAAGCCTTTAGTTTAAAGCCATTTGGAATTAATGCTATGATTTATCTTCCAGATGAAACAGCCGATATTGGTGCCGCGGCCACTCCAATAGTTGAACATGAGCCAGATGGTTTTAAGTGGGACTTATTGGTAGGTCAAAACTTCCACATGCGAATTGATGACTGGGGAGATGACGAAATGATTGCATTTCACAAAGAAGAATTAGCTGATTTTTCTTCCATGTATGAGGTAGAGTTTATGGAGGAGACCGAAAACTTCTTATACTATAAAAAAACACTTAAGGTAGATGGAACTAGTGATGCTGGTAAAAATGTTGGTATTCAACACGTTTCTTACCACTGTTACGGTCAACATACCATTGGAGGCGTTAATTATGTATTCAGAACAAATGATAATGGGCATCATAAACCTATAACTGAGTACATGGCAAAATCCATCAAAAGCGTGGCGGAAATCACTAACTAATCGGTGAATCGTCGTCGATTTTATTCTCTCGAAAAGCAGAGGGCAAAAGGGCGGGAACAATCTTAATAATTAGCGGAAGTAATAATGCGCCACCCGGAAGCATAAAAATAGCAAGCGCTGGCATTGATTTTATGATGTCCTTAAACTGGGTGCTTACTTTCTCTTTTTCTTCAATGGTTAACTCTTTATGAAGCGATTTTCTAACCAAAAACACTAATTCTTTACTCTCCTGTAGTTCCTCCACAAGCTTGTCCTTATTTCTACCTAAAATCTTAATCCAACGGCTCGAGAAGCTTCCATATAACTTATCATAAGAACTGTTTTCTTGTAAAAATGAAACCTGATGATTGTTCTCAATTACAAAAGACTGAATTAAACCTATTGAAGTGTTTAAATCGTCTTCCGTCAAATCAAGTAACACATACAGTTTTTCCAAAAAATCAAGCTCAACATTTAAAGCTGTTAGGTCTGAGAAAATAGTTAATACTCCTATATCGAGCAAGTATTTTTTTAGTAATAACGGAGTGTTTTCTGGAAGTTCTTGTTTTAATTTATCAATACAACTATCATCATATCGCGCTTCTTTAATTTCACTTCTTTTGTCGTCTGATAGCTGAGCAGAGGCTAAAAAAACATCTAACAATGTTTGTTCTTGTTTATCTATCTCTCCATCAATTTTAGAAGCTTGCACAATTACTTGAAGCGTGCTTTGCGCATACTCTTCATAATGACCTTTTGGTCTTTCTCGGTGTAATAAAAAATCATGGTATGCAATTACATCAAGGTAAACCATGCTGTTGCACAGATAGTTCACCCAAAACTTAGTAGAATATACTTTTTTAATATTAACCCTCCTAGAAAGGATATTCTCCACTTTACTATAATCAGGCTCTTTTACAAAAAATGTAAATACGCCTGCTGCTGAACTCACTTTATAGTGATTATAAAAAGAAGTGAGCGAGCCTAGAAATGCTTCATCCGAAAACTTAGCGTCCAGTCGATTTATAGAATAATCTAACAATAAATGTTCAAACAATAATACTTTTAGTTTTTCATCTAAGGTCCACTTTGAAGTATCTCCTTGGTAAAAAAGCAAGTCCGACGGGTACCCAAATACCATCCCTGTTTGAAAAACTAATGCATGGATTAACTCTTCAGTAGGGAGCTTTCGCGCTAGAGAAACATCCAGTTTAATTTCCTCAGAACTCAATAAGTCCAAGTATTTTGGAATCCAGTTTTTTGACCCTGGGTTTAACTGATTCATTTTTATTATGTCCTTTCTTGAAGTACAAAAATAGCGGAATTCAGTCAGTTTACAATTGTTTAGCCGTCTTGTTTGGTAAGATCTTTGTATTTTTGAGTTCATGCGAATACTAATTCATGTAATTCTACACTCGATAACCTTCCTTAATTATGGTCTTACCCAAGAGAGTTCTGTCGCGCTTCTCCCGCCAGAACTTTCCGAATCATCGGGTTTACTTGCTGTTAACGAAGTGTTTTTGTCAATAAACGACTCAGGCGGTAAGCCTGTTGTTTATGTGCTCGATGCCAAAGCACGATTAACACATACCTGCACAATAGAAAACGCTAAAAATGTTGACTGGGAAGCTATTACGATGGACACCAAAGGAAATGTATATATTGGAGATTTTGGAAATAATAATAATGACCGATCTGATTTAACCATTTATCGATTAAAACTGGTAGATGTATTGTCTAAGTCCGTCGCAAAAGCAACAAGTATTCAATTTTACTATCCTGATCAACATCAATTTCCGCCAGATAAAGCGAATTGGTATTATGATAATGAATCACTTATTGCAAAAGACGATAGCCTATTTATTTTTACGAAGAATAGAACGAAGCCCTTTGATGGTAAAGTTATGGTATATGGCCTTGCGAATCAGCCCGGAACTCAAAAACTAAAAGCCTATGCCCCTTTATCGCTACCTGAAACTAGTTGGCTAGAAAATAGTGTTACGGATGCTTGTGTTATACAAAACACGCTGTTTTTACTCACCTATCGGTATGTTTACGTATTCAATATCCGTAATTCGATACCTCAACTAATAGATACAATAGAATTCGACTCCGCTTCGCAAAAAGAAGGCTTGACATACTCCAAAGGCGCGCTGTATTTAACAGATGAAAAAACTATACTTGGAGCAGCAAAACTGTATAAAATAAATTACCCTTTATGAGACTTCAAGGAAAACATATAGAAGCAGTTATATTTGATATGGACGGAGTACTTATTGACTCTGAGCCTTTATGGAAAGTTGCGGAAATTGCGGCATTTCGTTCAGTTGGTTGTTATTTAGAAGCTTCCGACTTAGAAAAGACCGTTGGACTCCGGATAGATGAAGTTGTTGAATATTGGTATAACCAAAAGCCTTGGAAGAATGGCTCAACGAGCGAAGTTGTTGCCCTCATTATGCAAGAAATGGTAAGATTAATAAATGAAAAAGGTGCTCCTCTGCAAGGTGTTTCTGAAGTACTTTCTTTTTTTAAATCCAACCAAATTAAAATAGGATTAGCCACCTCTTCTTACCAAATACTATTAGATGCTGTCTTAAAAAAGCTTGCCATAAAGGATTATTTTGATGTTGCCCTTTCCGCGGAACCGCTTCCTTACGGAAAACCTCATCCGGAAGTGTATTTATTAGCCGCTAAAGGCTTACATGTTCATCCTGAAAACTGTTTAGTTATTGAAGATTCTATCAACGGTATAATTTCCGGTAAGGCGGCCAAAATGACGGTGATTGCCATCCCAGAGAAGACTCACACCATAGATAGACGATTAATTATTGCCGATTATCAAGTGAATGATTTACAGGACGTCATCCAGCTATTTTCTTGATTTATACTCCAAAAATCTCATCTACTTTTTTGAATCGATACTCAAAAATTTCTTCTAGCTTTTTCTTGACAATAATCGGATGAGCAATTTTTCCTAAAAAACCCAACGGTATTTCATACGAAACGATATCGGTCATTTCTACTCCACCTTCTACTTCTTTAAAATGATGTTCGTGGTGCCATATTTTGTAGGGTCCCTTTCTTTGTTCGTCTACAAAAAAGAGTTTATCATGAACATATTTTATTTCTGTAATCCATTTCATTGGAATTCCTAGAAGTGGTTTTACCGTGTACTCAATCATCAACCCTTCATACATTTTTTCAGGAAGATCCACTAAAACATCAAAACCCATATAATCTGGGGTAATCTCTTTTAAATTCTTTGGTGAGGAAAAAAAGTCCCAACACGTTTGGAGATCCGTCTTTACAAATTGCGTGCGCTTGAGTTGATACATAATTGTCTTTTGATTCTAAACACAATTAAACACGCTTTGTTTGGGAAAACCCAAAAAGATTATCCTTATCAACTGCTTTTTAAGCTACTAAACGCGAATTCAATTAATAGTTTGACCTGAAGCTGTTTTGGCAGACACTTCCTCCACTCTTATCGACACCGTACCTTCTTTTATTGTGTTGCCTAAAGAAACTGTTTTTTTAGAAGCTGAACCAACTACTGATGGCGTCGCTGCATATTGAAACGGAGAATCTAATTGACGACCAGTAGCTGTTTTTAAAGGACTATCATTTTCATCTAAAAATACTAAACGACCACTTACGCTAATTATGCTCTCTTCGGTTCTATTAATTACCTCTATCTCCGTATTTCCATTCTCTACCGAAAAAGAGACCACGTTAACCTCTACTTGAGGGCCAGACATATCTATTACCTCTGAAGATTCAGATCCATTTGCTGACTGGTTTGCTTGTTCTCCGCAAGACACCATAAGCAACAATGCTGCTGCTACCACTATTCTATTTCTTTTCATATCATTAATTTAGATAACTTATTTTCCAATTTTTAACCAATAAGAGCCTCCATGGCGCTCTACTTCCTTTGTATTATCGTGTTTCCAAAACTCACTAATAATAGCGTTTAAAGAAATATTTTCGCTAATATAAAAATTTGGCAAGACTGTGTTATAACGAATTGGGTTAGCAAGTATAAAAGCAGCTAAAACATATTGTTCATTATAAAAACGATCACACATAAATTGAGGGTAATCAAAAGGAAGGTAAATATCATGAATATGTACTAAAACACCCGGTTTTAGCTTAGGCAGAATATCTAAAAAACAAACTGTGGCGTCCGAATTAGGAAATACTCGATGTGAATTATCAATAAACAAAATATCATTCTCTTCCAGTTGATCTGTTATGAAGGAATAATCAGAAATATTTTCTACCGGTAACCGATGAACTTCGTCAGATAGATGATCTATTTCAGCTCGAGGATAAGGGTCGATAGAAATTAATTTTGTAGCAAGCCCTTGTTCTTGAATTGCTTTTCTGACCACTTTTGTTGAGTTCCCTGATCCAATTTCGATATATTTTTTGGGCTTGTGCTCCGCTATTAATCCATAAATCCCTATAATATCTAACCCCGGAAGAAAATCGTTTTTCCAGTACGGATCATTTTCATTTTCCTTATTTATGGAAATTTTATGGAGATCCGAATAATACTTTTTGAATTTATTTAGATACTCTGAATACAGCGTGTCTCCACTAGAAATGATTTGATTCAATCCCTCGTGTGGTGGTTTACCGTGACCATACCTCGGAGTCATATTCACTTTATACTCCATGTGCAACGTTTGATGCTTTCCTGATATAAAGCGATATAAACTCTTAATTTTTTGCATGTCTACCCTTACGTTATAATAATACAGCTATAAAAGTAACCCTTCCTATTGAAACTCTTAATTGAACGCATCAAAATTTTTACTATTTTTGTTTAGATATATGAATGTAGAAGAAATTATTGGTAATTTATTGATGCGCACTAGTTGCGTTATTGTTCCTGATTTTGGTGGATTTATTTCCAATACCAAATCAGCTACGATTGACTATTCCAAAGGGGTGGTCTATCCGCCTACGAAGTCTATCACATTTAATAAAAGTCTCAACAATAATGATGGCTTGTTAGTGAATGAATTTGGGAAGTTAAATCACTTAAATTATTCAGATTCACTGTCGCAAATAACCGAATTCGTACGCGAAACGAAGTCTCGTTTAAAAGCAGGTGAGCGCATTAATTTTGAAAAAGTTGGTTTTCTTTATGCAGACGAAAACGGCAGCCTTAGGTTTGAACAAGATAGGTTTTTTAACCTTCTTATGGAGTCGTATGGAATGGGAACTATTCAATTTATTCCTGAGCAAGAATTAGCGGTAGAACAAGAAAGTAAAACAACGTCGCCCACTTTAACGAAAACTACCTCGCCAATAATTCCGTTAATTCCGACAAAAAAATCAAGCGGACTCACTAAGTTTGCAAAATATGCGGCCGCAGCGGCTTTGTTACCGATTTTGTTTTATAGTTTTTGGATTCCAACGCACACAGATGTTTTGCGATCTGGTATTTTATACAAAGACGACTTTAATCCGTTAAAAACAACTTCCGAAGCTATTTATTTAAAAAATGCACTCGGTGATGTTTCTATTGATCATTTAGAAACCGATGAAGCTCCTTTTTTAGATGTTATTAATTCGCTTCCTGAATCAGTTTCGGTGTTTTCTTTTAAACTGAATGAGGATACATATATTCCTGTTCGACTTAAAAAAGCGCTTACAACAAGTCCTGAAAGTATTCCTGCAGAAAAATCTATTTCAACCAACTTAAAATATCACCTAATTGCTGGATGTTTTGGTAATAAATCAAATGCAGAAAACCTAGTTAAAGAACTCTCTAAAAAAGGACTAAACGCGTATATTGTAGATTTTAATAACGGGTTACATAGGGTTTCTGTAGCTCAGTCGAACGATAAAAATGCTTTAAGCGCTTCACGCGCAATCCTTGAATCAACTGGTTTTTCATCTTGGGTGTTGACTAAGTAAATTTCTGAATCCCAATATACTGGTTGTTTTTGAACCTAAACTTATTAAAATCATGAATAAAGTAATTCTGTTTTCGTTTTCCGTACTGTTTTCATTCAGTGTACTTAGTCAAGAGCCAACCACGAATGACGAGGGGTCGACGTATAAATTTCAAAAAATTGCTCATTTAGACGCTTCTCCTGTTCAATCACAAGGATATACTGGTACATGCTGGAGTTTCTCGGCGCTCTCGTTTTTTGAATCGGAAATGATGCGTAAAGGAAATAAAAATGCGCCTCTTTTATCGGAAATGTATATCGTTAGAAAAGCGTACGAAGGTAAAGCTGAAAAATACATTCGAATGGATGGTAAAATCAACTTTGAACAAGGGGGAGCTTTTCATGATATCCCTTGGGTATTTAAAAATTATGGTATTGTTCCATCTGATGTTTACAGCGGAAACAATTACGGGCTCTCTAGTCACAATCATCGTGAATTGTTTTCCGGATTACAAGGTTATGTTGACGGTATACTGGCTTATTCCAATAATAAAGGAAAAGGAACATTATCGCCTGTATGGAAACAAGGTGTGTCGGGGATTTTAGATGCATATTTAGGTCCAGACCCTACAGAGTTTAAGTTCAACGGAAAGAAATATACACCGCGTTCGTATGCCGCTGAAACTGGTTTAAATATGGACGATTACGTGTCTATTACCTCATTTACACACTTAGAAAATTATGAGGAGTGTCTGTTGGCTATTCAAGATAATTGGGCCTGGGGGAAAAGCATCAACGTTCCTTTAAATGAGTTGTTAGAAATCACTGAAAATGCATTGCGCAACGGTTATACAGTGGCTTGGGGTGCTGATGTTTCTGAGGGAGGATTTAACTTTAGAAAAGGGTTGGCCATTGTTCCTGAAGATGAATCTTCAATTATGGTTTCGGGTAGTGATAGTAGAAATTTTTCAGATGCAGGAGCAGATAAACAATCCAATGCTTTTCTTACTCCCGTGAAAGAGCTTGAAATAACTCCAAAAATGCGCCAAGAAGGGTACGACAACAAAACCACAACGGATGACCATGGTATGCATATAATAGGTTTATATAAAGAGGCTAATGGTACTACTTATTTTCTCGTAAAAAACTCATGGGGAACCAATAATTTCCCACAAGGGTATTTATATGTTTCTGAAAACTATTTCAAATACAAAACCATTAATGTCTACATTCACAAAGAAGCATTGAGTGAAGAATACAGAAAAAAGCTAGGAATATAATGTATGAAGGAGTCACTGACACATTCCGAAGAGGAACTTATGTTAAAATTATGGGAACTTAATAAGGCTTCTGTTAAAGAGTTGCTTGACTTATACTCCCAACCTAAACCAGCATACAATACTGTATCCACAATTATTCGTATTTTAGAGAAAAAAGGGGTTGTTGAACATTTTAAGTGTGGTAGGGGTTATAGTTACAGACCAATTTTGTCAAAAGAATCCTATAGAAAGAAACTATTGAATCACCTGACTGTTAATTATTATAAAAATAACCATCAGTTGATTAACTCAGATTTAAACGTATTAAAAACGCTCGATCAGTTACTGTAGCATTAATAGTGCATCTTTTACACTTAAAGTGACGTCTAACCTTTGAATTAACAAGTTAACAACGCTCATTTATGAAGAACCTTATATTATTTCTACTTGTTTGTTTTTCTGCACTTTACACTACCGCTCAATTAAATAGTGATTTTACAGTTTCTTCCACTGAAATATGTATCGGAGAAGAAGTAAGCTTTACTGATTTATCCACACCTGCTGGAACAATAATTAGTTGGGGATGGGACTTTGGAGATGGTAACTCATCACTACTTCAAAATCCAACACACACTTACGCTGCAGCTGGACTGTATACAGTTATTTTGACGGCAAATGATGGCACAAATGCAGACCCAGAAGTTAAATTAAATTATATTTTAGTTCACCCTTTACCTTCCCCCTCTTTTACAGCCTCCTCCCCTCTTAGCTGCGCCCTTCCTACTACTGTAAATATTACCAATATACAACCTACCTCTGGTGTTTCATACAATTGGGACTTCGGTAACGGACAAACATCTACAGATCAAAACCCGGCGCCTCCAGAGTATACAACACCTGGGTCTTATACCATTTCCCTCACTGTTGTAAACACATCTACTGGTTGTGAAAATACGGTTAGTCAAACTATTGATGTGTTTGACTATTTTTCAGACTTTGATGTAGATCAGATTTTGGTTTGTGAGGGAACAGCGTTTAATTTCACTGACTTATCGTCTTCAGGAACGAACTCGTGGAGCTGGAATTTTGGAAACGGGAGTTCTTCCGCTCAACAAAAC
>Ga0136559_1000041_pt1 | contig 44983 bp, 32 predicted proteins | sample AntRauMeHopE1496_FD_104633 | JGI IMG/M metagenome (GOLD analysis project Ga0136559, IMG submission 104633) | Saline lake microbial communities from Rauer Islands, Antarctica - Metagenome Hop E1 #496 | ecosystem: Environmental > Aquatic > Non-marine Saline and Alkaline > Saline | place... | reverse complement strand
TGAGCACACGAACTCTACCACATTAAATGTAAATAGATGGACGTATGAAGGAGATGATTACCTTGCCTTTTTATCGCTTGTTGCACATGAATACTTTCACTTGTGGAATGTGAAGCGTCTCCGACCAGATGCGCTGTGGCCGTATGTTTATGACAAAGAATCTTACACAGACTTATTGTGGGTGATGGAAGGATTTACTTCCTATTATGATGAATTGCTTCTTCGCAGATCAGGCTTCTATTCCAAAGAAGATTATTTAGGAAAGGTTAAGAGCACGTTGAATTATGTGGAATCTTCTATTGGTAATTCCGTTCAACCTGTTGCGCATGCTTCTTTTGATGCTTGGATTAAAGCCTACCGCCCCAATGAAAATAGTTCAAATACTACGGTGTCCTATTATCCTAAAGGGCATTTAATTGCTTTCGCGTTTGATGCAATGATCATTAAAGCAAATAAAGGGAAGAAATCATTAGATGATCTAATGCAGGTTCTCTATAATAAATATTATAAAGAATTGAAACGTGGTTTCACAACAGAAGAATTACGCACAGAATTAGAGGCAATGACAAAAACCGATTTAAAGTCATTTTTCGTAGACCATATTGACGGAGTAAAAACCATTGATTACGCGAAATATTTGAGCGAAGTTGGACTCGAAATTACCCTTCAAGAAGGTGAACAAGTGCTTTTTGGTGCAACAACAAGTGATGAAGAAGGTCGTGTAATTGTAAAACGTATTTCTTCCGGAAGTGCTGCCGAAAAAAATGGTTTAAGTGTGAATGATGAGGTAATTGCTTTTAACGGTTTTAGAGTGACTAAATCTTCATTTTCGGATTACACGGAAGCAGTAAAACCTGGTGATCGGTTTAATTTAATCATTAATCGTGATAATCAATTAATGGTGTTGGACTGCGAAATGGGAACACTTCCGTTTGTTCGGTATACTTTTGAGTTGGATGAAAATAATAAATTGGGTCAGTTTTGGTTAAGAGAACTTTAGTAGGATGAAGAAACTTTTTGTAGTCTTTTTTTTCCTGAATAGTTTTCTCTTAGTTGCACAGGAGATAAAAAATGTGCAACTCCCGAAACCTGTTGGGTCAACATATTCCTATGCACAAGTGGAGCCGAGTATTGCCATTCATCCTAAGAAAACTAAATGGCTTATTGCAGGTTCTGTCATGAATGATTATTATTATTCTAAAAACGGCGGGAAATCATGGAAATCCTCTTCTCTAAAAAGTAAATACGGCGTTGGTGGGGATCCTGTTATGCATGTGGATGCACAAGGTAGATGTTATTACTTTCATTTATCAAGTCCTGCAGATGGAGGTCGTCTAGATCGAATTGTTTGCGATTATAGTGATAAACTAAAAGGAAAGTGGACATCTAGTGCAACTGCTAAAGTTGGAAACAAAGCGCAAGATAAACAATGGGTAGCCGAATGCCCGCTCACTGGGAACTTATACCTTACATGGACGCAATTTGATGGGTATGAATCTACTGAAATAGAGGATTCATCCACCATTGTTTTTTCGAAGAGTATGGACCGAGGAGAAACATGGTCAGAGCCGTTGCGAATTTCTAAATTTGCTGGTGATTGTTTGGATGGAGACAATACGGTGGAAGGTGCGGTTCCTGCGGTTGGACCCAACGGAGATATTTACGTGTCTTGGTCTGGCCCCAAAGGAATCCGTTTTAACCGATCTAAAGATGGCGGTGCTTCATGGCTGAAGGAAGAAGTGTTAGTTGCTGATCAACCAGGCGGCTGGGCAACTGATGTTCCAGGTATGTATCGTTGCAATGGACTTCCCATAACCAAATGTGATGTTTCAGGGGGGATTCATAACGGTAGAATTTATGTCAATTGGACAGATCAGCGAAATGGAGAAGAAAATACAGATGTTTGGCTATCCTTTAGCGACAACTATGGCGAAACGTGGTCCGATCCAACAAAAGTGAATCAAGACGACTCAGAAGCGCAACAATTTTTTACTTGGATGGACATTGATCAAGCGAATGGAAGTTTGTATTTTGTCTATTATGACCGCAGAAATTATGACGATAACAGAACAGATGTATATATGGCAACTTCGTTAGATGGTGGAACAATCTTTTCCGAGCAAATTGTTTCCGAATCTCCATTTACTCCATCGGATAAGGTTTTTTTTGGTGATTATATAAATATAGCTGCCCATAACGGGGTTATTCGTCCGATTTGGTCTAGGATGGATGATGGAAAAATTTCGCTTTGGGTAGGGTTAGTGGAGGATTGATACGCCATATTATTGAAATAAGTCTTTTTTAGTCGAAGCACTCATAGTAGTAAAACACACCTAATCAGTTTATTGCGTAGTAATTAAGCGAGAGCAGTTTCGGTTTTGACTAATTTGGACGCTAAACGACTAAATTAGTCTCAAATACTTCCGCAACAGTTTTCACCGCATAATCGATTTCTTCTTTGGTTGTATAACGCGAAAATGAAAAACGTACATTCGGACGTGAAGTGTCAGCTTTAATTCCTTCGAGTACGTGAGAGCCTTTGCTGGATCCAGACGAGCAAGCTGACCCCCCAGAACAAGCTATTCCTTTTAAGTCGAGCGTAAACAAAAGCATAGCTGCTTTTGGAGTAGGCGGGAAGCACACGTTTAAAACGGTATAGAGGCTGTGTTCAGGACGAATATCTCCATGGAAAGAAATAGTATCAAATTTCGTTCTAAGTTGCTCAATCATATAGGTTTTTAGCCCCTGCACATGGTTTCTGTGACCCTCGAGATCTTCTGTAGCAATTTCTAGTGCTTTTGTTAAGCCTGCTATTCCGTAAAGATTTTCTGTTCCTGCACGCAATCCGCGCTCTTGAGAACCGCCATGAATTAATGGCTGCATTTTTATTTTTTTATTGATATAAAGAAAACCTATTCCTTTAGGTCCATGAAACTTATGCGCTGCGCAGGTAATAAAGTCAATGTCTAACTCTTGAAGGTTAAAGTCATAATGACCTAAGGTTTGCACAGTGTCGGAGTGAAAATAGGCTCCAAATTCACGGCAAATTGCGCTTACTTCAGTTAAAGAAAGAAGGTTTCCTAGTTCATTGTTTCCGTGCATTAGAGAGACAATAGTTTTCTTTGGTGAACTCGCCAGTAATTCGCGTAAATGTGTTACATCAATGTGCCCCAACTCATCAAATCGAACAAGGTCAAGTTGGATAGATTTTTTAGTTGAAATATATTCAGCAGTATGAATCACTGCATGATGTTCAATAGCGGAAGTAATAATGCGTTCGACGCCTAAATCTAGTACAGCACAATTTAGCGCCATGTTATCAGCTTCAGTTCCACCAGAAGTGAAAACAATTTCAGAAGGTTGAGCATGAATTAACTTGGCTATGGTACGACGTGAAGTTTCAATGATCGCTTTTGCTTGACGGCCAAAAAAGTGAGTAGAGGATGGGTTTCCAAATTCTTCTTTTAAAAGAGGGGCCATCACCTCATACACCTCAGTAGCGAGTGGAGTGGTAGCTGCATTGTCTAAATAAACTTTCATACTCAGAGTTTTCACAAAAATAGGAGATTCTTGTCAATTTTCTTTATTGTTACAACGTTATTCTTGAATTCCTAAATGAAATCTTAAGTTTCTTTTAGAATAGTTTTATACATGGAAATTGATTCAACGGTTGGTAAGTTCTCTTTGTTTATTGGGTTTATTGGGTTGTTTGTTTATTAGTTTATTAGTTTATTGGTTTTATTAGTTTATTGGTTTTATTTGTTTATTGGTTTTATTTGTGGAGACGCGATTAATCGCGTCTCCACAAATAAAACCAACCCTGATCTTCGAACTAAATAATCCCTTTTATTTCCTTTATTATTTTTTCAGCCAAACTATTCGCTTGTGCTTCATTTTGACTTTCTGAATAGATGCGGATAATAGGTTCTGTATTGCTTTTTCTAAGGTGTACCCATTCTTTTTCGAAGTAGATTTTGACACCATCGGTGCTATCTACCTCGTTCTTAGCATATCGTTTTGCCATTTCCAACAACACATTGTCTACGTTGATCTCAGGTGTTAATTGAATTTTATTCTTTGAAATGGTATATTTTGGATAGCTATCGCGTAGTTCAGAAACTTTTTTACCAAATTTTGCTAGTTGTGTTAGAAAAATAGCCACACCAACAAGCGCATCTCTTCCATAGTGAAGTTCGGGTAAAATAACTCCTCCATTTCCTTCGCCACCAATTACAGCGTTTACGGCCTTCATTTTTTGGACAACATTTACTTCGCCAACGGCAGAGGCATAATAGTCATGCCCATGCTTCTCTGTTACGTCTCTCAAGGCTCTTGTTGAAGAAAGATTGGAAACCGTTGCGCCTCCTTTTTGAGAAAGCACATAATCGGCAACAGCAACAAGTGTATATTCTTCGCCAAACATTGTCCCATCCTCACAGACCATCGCTAACCTATCCACATCAGGGTCAACAGTAATACCTAAATCTGCTTGTTCAGAAAGAATGGTCTCACTTAAATCCGTTAAATGCGCTGGAAGTGGCTCTGGATTGTGCGCAAAGTTACCTGTCGGCTCACAATGAATGCACGTGACATTATCAACACCAAGTATTCCCAGTAAAAGCGGAATAGCAATTCCTCCAGTTGAGTTGACTGCATCTACAACAATATGAAAATTAGCTTTTTTTATGGCTGCAATGTCGACATAAGGAAGTTTTAATATCGCTTGAATATGTTGATCCAATGCAGTATCTATTTTTTTAACTTTCCCTAGTTTATCTACCTCAGCGAAGTCGAATTCTTCGGCTTCCGCAATACGTAAAACCTCTGTACCGTCTTCGCCAGAAATAAATTCACCTTTTTCGTTTAACAACTTCAAGGCGTTCCATTCTTTCGGATTGTGGCTAGCGGTTAAAATAATTCCACCATGTGCTTTTTCGAAAACAACAGCCATCTCAATAGTTGGAGTGGTCGATAAACCGGCGTCAAGGACCTTGATTCCTAAACTGCGAAGTGTCGATATCACCAAGCTATTTATAATCGGACCCGAAATGCGTGCGTCTCTGCCAATAACAACCGTTAAGTTTTTAGCATTATGCCGCTGCTGTAGCCATGTGCCATAAGCTGCAGAAAACTTTACAGTGTCAATAGGTGAGAGTCCTTGTCCAGGAGCTCCACCGATAGTACCTCGTATTCCAGATATAGATTTAATGAGCGTCATAATTCAGTAATCTTTTTATGGAGTGCAATCATTTTAATACAAGCGATTGCTGCTTCCGTTCCTTTATTCCCATGCTTTCCTCCCGAACGATCTATGGCTTGCTGCATAGTATTGTCCGTAAGAACACAAAATATAACTGGTTTGTTGTATTTCAACGAAACATCTTTTACACCAATGGCTGTAGCATTACAAACAAAATCAAAATGCTTCGTTTCTCCTTGAATGACGGAGCCAATGGCAATCACACCATCTACTTTTTTAGTCTCCAATAAATATTGACTTCCCAATGGTAGTTCAAAAGACCCTGGGCACTCATGAATGATAATATTTTCCTCTTTTACTCCATTGTCTAACAAGGCAGCAAGAGAACCTTTACAAAGATTCGATGTGATGGATTCGTTCCACTCTGAAACAACAATGCCGATTTTGAAATCGGCACCGTTTGGAATAGTTTCCTTGTTATATTCAGATAAGTTTTTTTCTGATGTAGCCACGCTCTATTTTATTTTAGCTCCAGCACGAATAACATATTTTTCAATGTTTTTCTGACTAGAAAATGCCATATATTTATCCTGAATTGTTTCGTAGAATTCTTTGGCTTTAACAAAATCACCTGCTTCTTCAGCATTTAATCCAGCCTTGAAAAGAAATTGAGGTGATGTTAAATCGCTTTCAATGCGTTCCGCAGCTTTTACGTAAAATGTAACGGCTTGAGAGTAATCACCCAGTTCAGAATAACAATCCCCCATTGTGCCTATTGCTAAGGTCATAAGGTATGTATCCTCTAAATCTACTTTTTGTAATGCTTCAAGAGCTTCTTCAAAACGCCCTTGTTCGAAATATAAATTCCCCAAAGAATAATTAGCTAATTTACCTCCTTCATAACTTCCGTATTCAGCAGCTACAAACTCGAATTCCTCAATTGCCATGTTTGTAGAGTCTTTTTCCATCAACATAATTCCTCTAGCTACCATTACTTTTGATTCTTCATTGGTCGGTTCGTAGATAAATCTATTGTAGACCACATAGATAAGAATTATAAGTACGATTACTCCAACCGCTGTTGTAGCATATTTTAGAATTTTGTTTCCTTTGAATTGTTCTAGCAACTCTTCTTTTGTCATTCCTTCGTTCATGTCAGCTTTTTTAGCGTGGGCAAAAATAAGTTTTTTTTTGTTCGATAGCGAATTTTTTGATTAACTAATCGGAAAAATCCAAGTTTTGAAAATTATTAGTGTCATTTACGCTTGTTTGAGCATCTATAGGTCTAACTATCTTCACGTCTTTTTTCTATCTTTGCATCTTCAAATTACAGCAACATGGACTACGATTTCAGAAGAATAGAAAAAGAGTGGAGAAAGCATTGGGCAGAAAACAAGACCTTTAAGACGGTTGAAGATACTTCTAAGCCTAAATACTACGGCCTTACGATGTTTCCCTATCCTTCGGGTGCTGGGCTGCATGTGGGTCACCCACTAGGATATATTGCTTCTGATATTTATGCGCGATACAAAAGATTGAAAGGATTCAATGTGTTGCACCCAATGGGGTATGATTCTTTTGGTCTCCCAGCGGAGCAGTATGCTATTCGAACAGGTCAACACCCTGCAGTAACTACAGAACAAAATATCCTGCGTTACCGGGATCAACTAGATAAAATTGGGTTTAACTTCGATTGGGATAGAGAGGTACGTACTTCAGATCCTTCTTATTATAAATGGACACAGTGGATATTTAAACAAATTTTCGAGAGTTGGTATAATAAAACATCCGACAAGGCAGAAGGGATAGAGATATTGATTGCTGAATTTGAGAAAAATGGAAATCAAAAGGTTAATGCCGTTCATGACTGTGAAATTGAATTTGTAGCGGAAGATTGGAAAACATTTGATGAGAAAAAGCAAAGTGCTATTCTAATGAATTATCGGTTAACCTACTTGGCGGATTCATGGGTGAATTGGTGTCCCGCTTTGGGCACAGTTTTAGCCAATGATGAAGTTATTAACGGTCTTTCTGAACGAGGCGGTCACCCTGTTGAGCAAAAATTGATGCGCCAATGGTCGATGCGAATTACTGCCTATGCCGAGCGTTTATTGTCGGGATTAGAAGATTTAGATTGGACAGATGCCATTAAAGATATTCAACGCAACTGGATCGGAAAGTCAGTTGGGGCTAGTGTGAGTTTCCCCCTCTGGAGGGGAAGAGAAAGCACTGCTTTCGAAGATCAAGCGACAGTGCAAGGAAAGGGGGAGGATATTTACCTGGACACCCCAAATGAAACCAACATCGAAGTCTTCACCACCCGCCCCGACACCATCTTCGGAGTATCCTTCTTGGTATTAGCACCAGAACATGAGTTGGTAGCAAAAATAACCACAGACGAATATAAAACAGAAATTCAAGCTTATCAACAAAAAGCAGCGTTAAAATCAGAGCGCGATCGGATGTCGGATGTAAAGAATGTTTCTGGTCAGTTTACCGGAGCACATGCCGTGCATCCATTGAATGGAGAAAAAATTCCAATTTGGATAGGGGATTACGTGCTTGCTTCTTACGGAACGGGTGCAGTAATGGCTGTTCCCTGCGGTGATCAGCGCGACTGGGATTTTGCTACTAAATTTGAAATACCCATTAAAAATGTTTTTGAAGGTGTTTCTATTGAGGAAGAAGCATATACTCAGAAGACTGGGATTATCGCTAATTCATCATTTCTAAACGGACTTGAGGTGAAATTCGCTATTAAAAAGGCGATAGAAGTAATAGAAGAAAAAGGGATAGGGAAATCAAAAACGAATTACCGTTTACGCGACGCTGTATTCTCTAGACAACGCTACTGGGGAGAACCTTTTCCTGTGTATTATGAAAATGAAATCCCTAAGTTGATCGAAGATGAATTTCTTCCGATTCCCCTACCAGAGGTGGATAAATATTTGCCCACTTCAGACGGAAAACCACCGTTAGGAAACGCTGAAACATGGTCGTGGTGCCGCAATATGAAAATCATTAAGCCCAACGAAAAACAAAATGACGTGTGTACCTGGCCAATGGAATTAAACACCATGCCTGGCTGGGCAGGAAGCTCTTGGTATTTCCTACGCTACATGGACCCGCACAATGAAGAAGTCTTTGTAAGCAAAGAAAAGGTTGATTACTGGAAAAATGTAGATCTCTACATCGGTGGTGCTGAACACGCAACAGGTCATCTACTATATGCACGTTTCTGGACAAAATTTCTCAAAGACCGCGGATTTATTTCATTTGAAGAACCGTTTCAAAAGATGATTAATCAAGGGATGATTTTGGGAAAAAGTAGTTTCGTTTATCGAGATAGAGTCTCAGGAAAATTTGTTTCGCTAAACAAAAAAGACGCATTTGATGCGGCTCCTCTTCATGTTGATATCAATCTGGTGGATAACGATAGATTGAATATCGATGCCTTTAGGTCTTCACGCGAAGAATACGCTCATGCTGAATTTTTCCTAGAAGATAACGGTTCGTATATCTGCGGAAGCGAAATCGAAAAAATGTCCAAATCCAAGTACAACGTCCAAACACCAGACGACCTAGTGGATCAATTTGGAGCGGATACGCTGCGGATGTACGAAATGTTTTTGGGTCCGTTGGAACAAGCTAAACCTTGGGATACAAAAGGTATTAACGGAGTGCATAATTTTCTGCGTAAATTGTGGCGTTTGTTCCACGATGCGGAAGGGAATTTAGCATTATCAGAAGGAGAACCCGATGCAAAAGCATTAAAAACGGTACACAAAACCATCAAAAAGATTCAAGACGACATGGATCGTTATGTGTTTAATACAGCGGTTTCTGCATTTATGATTTGTGTGAACGAATTAACAGAACAGAAATGCAACAATAAAGTAATATTGCAAGAGTTAGTTATTTTGATGGTGCCTTACGCGCCGCACATAGCCGAAGAATTATGGGTGAAACTTGGGAACGAGGCAGGTACTGTTAGTGATGCTAAATTCCCGACATTCAACGAAGATTATTTAGTCGAAAACACCTTCGCTTACCCTGTAAGTTTCAACGGAAAAATGCGTTTCACGTTTGAATTACCAACGAATCTTTCTAAAGAGGAAGTAGAAAAAGAAGTAATGGCCAGCGAACAAGCTCAGAAATACCTCGAAGGTAAATCTCCGAAAAAGGTGATTGTAGTGCCTGGTAGGATTGTAAACGTAGTAGTGTAAACAAAGTGTTCTCTTTGTAATCTATTCGGGGTTTTTAACTATTTTTTGCTTATGTAAATGATAGTTTTTGTGAGCCTAAAGTATTCTTTTTCGAGAATCTATTTAGAATGATTATTAATAAATCCTAAAATCCGTTCCTTATGTGGAAAAGGGTTTATATCTTTGTTACAAATAATAAAAACGAAATATTATGTATCCTCCAGAATTAGTTGCACCAATGAAAGAAGATCTTATTTCTGCAGGTTTTGACTCTTTAACCACTGCAGAACAAGTTGATCAAACTATAAACAATGCAGAAGGAGCACTTTTGGTAGTGGTAAATTCAGTATGCGGTTGTGCTGCTGGAAATATGCGACCAGGTGTGAAGTTATCGATTGACAACGACACGATCCCAGCTAAACTAGCAACAGTATTTGCTGGTGTCGATGGTGAAGCTGTAGCGCAAGCAAGAAAATATTTTTTGCCTTACCCTCCGTCCTCACCTTCAATTGCATTGTTTAAAGACGGAAAATTAGTTCATTTTCTTGAACGCCATCATATTGAAGGCGGAACAGCTCAAATGATTGCTGAAAACTTGAAAGAAGCTTACAAAGCTTACTGTTAGGTTATTCTATATTTTTTTCCTGGCAAACACATTACCAACCCTTGTAACTCGAGGGTGAGTAATGTGCTGCTTAACCATGATGTGGGTTTTTTAAGTTTGATTGCCAAAACATCTATGGTTATTTCCGGATACTCGGCTAATTCCTGCATTACTATTTGTTCATCAGCTGTTAAGTCGTTGAAAAGTTGTTTTTGAACGGTTTCAGTTGCTAATTTTTCCCACCCAAGAAGTTGTATGATGTCCTTTCCTGAAGTCACCAAGTGTGCTTTGTTGTTGGCAATTAGCATATTACACCCTTTCGAGTATTCGTTGAAGACATTTCCAGGATAGGCAAATACATCTCTATTATAATCATTGGCGAGATTTGCAGTAATTAAAGAACCTCCTTTTACACTACTCTCCACAACTATTGTAGCATCTGTCATTCCCGCTACTATCCTATTCCTTCTTGGAAAGTTTTCCCGGTCTGGATTAGTTCCTGATGGAAACTCTGTAAAAAGCCCGCCATTTGTTGTCATCATTTTTTTCGCTGTTGGTCTATGTTGGTTGGGGTAAATTCGATCAAGCCCATGCCCTAGAACACCCAAAGTTGATATCCCATGTTTTAAACAAGCGCGATGTGTTAAAATATCTACCCCATAAGCCAACCCTGATACAACTTGTACATTGTAGTCTGCCAGTGAAGCTATTAACTCCTCTACAATAACATGGCCATAGGTGGATACATTTCTTGTGCCCACTACTGAAATTGTTTTGATAGGATTCAGCTCTGCTTCTCCGAATGAATAAAGAAGTAATGGAGCATCTAAACAGTTTTTTAATCGATGCGGATAATTTTTATCTAAATAAAAATGCGTTTTTACGTTGTTTTTTTCGATAAAAGCGAGTTCTTTTTCTGCCTTGAGAAGCGCTTCTTTCCGATTTAGTGATTTCAATCTTTCCGCTGAAAACCCTGGTATGGAGAGCTTTTTAAACGTGCGTGACTCAAATAGTGCTTCAATACCGCCTAAGTAGGCAATAAGTGATTTTGCGTTTTTCGGACCTATGCCGTCCAAAAATGTAAGCGCAATGGATTGGTGGAGTTGTGTTGTTTCCAAAGGTGATTAAATTGTGTTAGGTACACTAATTTAATAAAAAACTTGAGATGAAACAATACGCAGTGTTAATTTTTTCAAGTTAAAAATACTGCTTGCGTAAGTCGTTTTAGAGAAGAGAAATCGTTCACTGTCTTTGTTTAAAACTTCATTTGAACTTGAAGCATATAATGTCTTGGAGGCTGAATATCACCAGGGCGACTAGTATATTCTTCATTTAAGATGTTATTAATCATAAAGCCTACCCGGTACGTATCATTGAACTTATAACCAAGTCGTAAGTCAAATACAAGGTTTCCGCGATTAAACTCTTGTCTGTACTCTTGGTTTCCAGGCAAAATAAAAGTTCCAGTTCCTTCAGGGGGAGGGGATCCAAATAAAAACTCTTCCGCAGAAATTTCGAATAATCGATCTATGTTTTGCATAAAACTATTGTAACGACCAGAAACTCCAATGCTGTACTTCTCATAATTTACTTCAATATCTAACTTCGCTAAATGTCTGAATCGGTATTTTAATATATTCGAAGTAGGATCCGAAAAAGTTTGTCTGTAAAGACTATCATTATTTAAACTAATTGGGTTCATAAATGTATATCCCATCAACGAGATAATTTCAAACTTACCAATTTTTCCGGCGCTATTGAAGGAGAATTCTATACCCGCAATTTGAGCTCTTTCAGCATTTTGTGCTTGAAACCCAAGGAAATTATTAATATATCCTGGATTATTTGGGTCTGTGCTGAGGGTTATAGAATCAGGCGCATAAAGCCCAAAGGTAAATTCAATCATATCGTTGTATTGATTAATGAACCCTGAAACATCAATCATTCCTTTCCAGTTTCCAATTCTCACTCCTTGTTTAATACCAATTTCTGCCGCCCATCCAGTTTCCGGAGTTAAAGAAGCATTAGGGAAAATATTTAATGCCCCAACATTTGTCTGCGTAAAGCGCTCGGCTACGGAGGGGTAGCGCACACCTTGTCCTATCGAGCCTCTCAGATGCGTATGTTTTGCTATTTCGTAGTGAAAACCTGCTCTTAATACTGGAAATATGGGCATCGAAAACGAACTATCTTTTCCAAAGTAAAAATCGGAGTCTCCTGTTCTTCCGTTCATTTGAAAATGCTCTAAGCGAAGTCCTGCGCTTAAGTCTAATTTCCCTATCTTATGCTCATATTGGCCGTAGGCAGCCACGTTGTTTGAGGTGTGGTCTCCAAATAATTCGGAAAAGACAGTGTTGTAAATATTCGAAATTCCTGAAGTGATCGTGATCCCATTAGAAAATTGTTTTTGGAATTGGTATTCTGAAAAAGAAACAACTGCACCGTTGCTCTGTGCAGGATTGGTAATATTGTTATTGGAGGCATAATAAACACGCGTTTTTAAGCTGTGTTTATTGTTTTTTTTGTCAATGTATTTCAAATATGGATCGATATATAAGCGATGCCCAGTATTGTAAGTAAGCGTAGAGGCAGCATTGCTTGTATCTGCTCCTCCACTAGGTACATATCCCAGATCTGCACTTTCCCATATTAAAAAGTTACCGGTTTTCTGAAATTGATAATTATATCCAACACCCAGTTTCAGACGATCTCTACCTTCAGGACGAAAGAACAATGATCCACTTACTCTTGCTCTTTCCTCTGTGGAACCTTGTCTAAAGCCATCATTTCTGAAGAAATTGGTAGATATTGTGTATCCAAATTTTTTCTTCATCTTTCCTGTGTAGGCTTCCACTTGCTGAAACATAGGTGCCCTGTCCCACCATTTTAACGAGCTTCTCCTAGGACTATCATAAATACCTGCTTGTACTTTCACCTTAGTTTCTTGTTTTAAACCCGGTTCTTTTTCAGCCAAAGCAATTACACCATTCAGTGCTCCCGAACCATAAAGTACAGAAGAAGCTCCTTTCATAATTTCAATTTGGGCAGCTTGCTCCATGGGGATAGCATTCCACTGAGTATCTCCGGCATAACCGGATAATAATGGCATTTCGTTCCACAGCAGTAAAACGCGACTACCTGCCCCATAAGCAAATCCAGATCCCCCGCGAATACTAACCTGACCATCCATGGTAAATACTCCTGGACTTTGGTTGACTGCGTCTTCTAGGTCGGTAATCCCTTTGTTGTCAATCATTTCTGGGCGAATTATTTCCATAGAAACTTGAACCTCTTCTATATTTTGTTTTCTTCGACCAGCAGAAATCACAACTGTTTCTAAGCTAGTTGCAGGCTCTAATATTTCAATAGTTAATTCCCCTGGGCCTTCAACTGTAACTGTATCCGTTAAATATTGAATCATACTCACGATAATATCTGTAGGGTAAGTCTTGATGTTCAACTTAAAGGCTCCGTCTAAATCGGTTATGGCTCTGCTTCCATCTGAAGCAATTAGTTTTGCTCCGATTATTGGCTCTTTTGTATCTCCGTCTACTACTACCCCCGTTACTTGAGATGTAACAAAAAAGCAGAAAAATACCACCATAATAAGCAATACTGATTTCGTCATAGTTTGGGCTTTATATAATGACAATATTAACAATTTTTTGGAATTATGGTCAACATTTCTATTGAAAAGCCTGATATAGGTTTTTTAGATACTAGGTTTTCACTCGCCCCGTTTAACTAATTATTTCTGCGTTATTGTTATGGTCGTTCATTTTAGTGCCCCGCACAATTTTAGTGATGGTTAAAAAAATACATGTAAATTTGTAATATGACTAAAGTTCTAGGAATAATTCCTGCGCGTTATGCCTCCTCTCGATTTCCGGGAAAACCGTTGATTGACCTGAAAGGAAAATCTATGATTCAGCGGGTTTACGAAGGGGTGAAAAATTCTAACTTGTTTTATAAAGTGGTTGTGGCCACAGATGACCTGCGGATTTTTGATCATGTTCAATTTTTTGGTGGAGAAGTGGTGATGACCTCTTCTGAGCATCCTTCTGGAACGGATAGATGTGGTGAAGTTTTAGTGCACTACCCAGAAGCTGAAATTGTTGTGAATATTCAAGGGGATGAACCTTTGGTAAACGCGCGTCAATTAGAGGTGTTAGTTGGGTTGTTTCAAGATGAAACTGTTTCTATTGCAACGCTTGGAACTCATGCGGTTTCTGAAGAAGATGTAGCAGACCCGAATAGAATTAAAGTAGTTGTAAATCACACGATGGATGCGCTTTATTTTTCAAGAAGTGTTATCCCGTTTGAACGCAACTCTGCTAATTATAGCTATATTCGGCATATTGGATTGTATGGTTTTAGAGCTTCAATACTCAAGCAACTAATTGCGCTATATCCAACAGAGTTGGAAAGAACAGAATCGCTTGAGCAATTACGCTGGATGTATTATGGATACAAAATTAGATTGGCGATAACTGATATAGAAACACCCAATATTGATGTTCCCGATGATGTTCAAAAGGTATTAGATGTTCTCTAAGTCAAATAAAAACTTAAAAAGGTCGTTTTTTATGAAGATGCAACGATTGACAATCATAATAACGCTTTTACTGATAGCTCCAATAGCTATCTCGCAAATAGGAATGGGGCAATGGCGCATGCATATTTCCCCTAAAAAAGCAATAAGTGTAACTCATGGTAATGGTGCTGTATATGTTGCACTTACCAAAGGATTACTTGAGTATGACCTAACTGCAGGTGAAATTACGCGCAGAACTGCAGCTGATTATTTATCGGATAATGAGTTGACAGATGTCCATTATCATTCCCTAAGAAATAGACTTTATATTGGGTATTCGAATGGGAACTTAGACATCCTTGAAGGTGAAAGAATAACTAATTTAAATGCCATTACTTTTGCTCAAATTACGGGGTCTAAACGAATCAATCGCATTGAGGCGAGAGGCAATGAAGTGTATTTAGCCACTGGATTCGGTATTGTGGTAATCAATGATCAGAAACAAGAAGTGAAAGATACGTATTATCCTTCCGCAGGTAATCAGGCAATTATCGATCTAGCTTTTACAGATGATAGCATATATGCTTTAACCCCCTCTAAGTTGTATGTAGGTTCGATAAACAATCAGTTTTTAGCAGATCCTGCTCAATGGAGTGAAGCGAATTATGTTCCAGATTATAGCGCTACTGGAACGTACAAATCAATCACAAGTTTTGGGGGTGAATTACTTTTATGTTACAATGATGAAATTTTTAATGGTGACACTCTTTTTCAAGTGAACCAAATGACGTACGTTTTGAGTCCATTTTTCACGGATAACGAATTGAATAATGTTTCTGTAGCGAATAATCAACTCCTTGTTTCTGCTGATGGTGGACTGTTCGTTTTTAATGCTGATCTTTCAGAAAATCAAACTATTTTTCAATATAGTCACGGAAGTTTTCCAAACTGTGAAGACGCTACGTTTGTAGACGGAAATTATTTTATAGCTGATCGTTCATCTGGCTTAGTGCGAACACCCAATGCATTTTCTTCTCAGCAAATATTATTTCCTGGCCCTGATAATAATTTCTCTTTTCGTGTGGATTGGCAAAGAGGAAAACTTTCTGTTGCTGGAGGCCCAGGCGACCGAGCAGGATATGCATTTATGGATGAGGAATGGGTCTCAGTGAATATGTTTGAACAAACATTACTTCAAGGAAAGGCTATTCCTGGCTTTTTGTCGACAACATCGAATCGAAGAAATACAGATCAAGTGGCGTTTGGTTCTTTTTCCGAAATGCCACTAGCAATCACTAATGATGGTGTGCAAATTGCCGATACATTTAGTATTTATAACTCCTTGCTTGAAGTTCGGTTCGATGCTGCAACAAGTGGATTGGATTGGTCAGATATTACTGATATGGAATATGATGCGCTTGGCAATCTTTGGATTGCTAATTCTGGCTGTCAGCGGCCATTAAAGGTATACACTGAAGCTGGTTTGTGGTATGATTACGACTTGGGTTCCACCTCAAGAAATAGATTTACAAGGCGGATTGCTGTCGATAATAATGGCGTCAAATGGTTGGCAATAGACGGGGCAGGTATTTATGCGTTTAATGATAATGAAACGTTGGATGACCCTTCAGATGATCGGTTTCGTTTAATGAATACCAACCCCAATTCAGGTAATTTACCTACCACAACGATTGAAGCCTTAGCAGTAGATATGGATAATAATATCTGGGTTGGAACTCCTGAAGGAATGCGTGTGCTGTACAACTCAAGCGGCGTATTCGATGCTGCTGCTGGTGACTATAACTTTCAACGGTTACTTATAGAGTTTGGTGAAAATGTGGAAATAGTTTTAGGGTCAACCCATATTACGGATATTGAGATTGACGGAGCGAATAGAAAATGGATAGGAACAGCAAATTCTGGCGTTTTCTTATTTTCAGCAGATGGATTGACACTCATTGAAAACTTTACCTCAGAAAACAGCCCTTTGTTGACGAATACTATTTTAGATATGACCATCGATGAAACTACCGGTGAAGTTTACTTTGTAACCGACCAAGGGATGATATCTTATCGTTCCGATGCGTCAACAGGAGACAGCGAGTATACCAACGTTAAAGTGTTCCCAAATCCAGTTTACCCTAATTACTTTGGTCCAATCACTATACAAGGTATTGCGGCTGATTCAGAAGTGAAAATAACAGATGTAGCAGGAAATTTAGTTTACCGGACGGCTTCCAATGGTGGAACTGCTGTTTGGGACGGTAAAACGCTGCAAGGTCAGCGCGTTACAACGGGTGTTTATCTCATTTGGACCAGTGTGGATATTGAAGGCGGAAAAGGTAGAAAAGTTGGAAAAGTGGTTGTTATTAATTAATTCGGAGATGAATTAATTATGAAAACTATCGTTAATGGTATAATTTTAAAACGTATTTCTTACAGCGAAACTAGTCTAATAGTAAGTATTTATACGTTGCAAAAAGGACTTAAAACGTATCTCTTTCCAGGAGGAAAAAAGAAGAAGTCTAATATGCTTCAACCGCTAGCTCTAGTTGAATTAGAAACGTATGAAAGACCAGAATCCGATCTTGGTAAAATATCCGCTATCGAATCTGATTATGTTTTTCAATCGCTACCCTTTCACCCAATTAAAAGTGGATTGGCCTTTTTCTTAGCTGAATTATTGGCTTCTTGTTTGAAAGCGGAAGAAGAAGATGCGCATTGTTTTAATTTTCTATCGGACGAAATACGTTTTTTAGATAACACGAACGAACTGGGCGTTTATCCTTCATGGTTTTTGTTAGAGTTGACCAAGCACTTAGGATGCACACCGCATATTGTTGACAGTCAGCCTAACTATTTAGACCTCATTAATGGTACTTTGACAAGTGCAAAACCGTATGACCATGCTTATATAGCTTCTACTTCTGTGTTTTGGATCTGTGAATTATTACGAGTGACAAGAGAAGAAGGACAATCACTCCTCATACCGAAAGCAGAACGCAAAATGCTGCTTCATGATTTGCTCACCTATTATAAACACCACCTTGAAGGGTTTAAAACTCCTAAATCATTGGAAGTATTGGAGGTTGTTTGGGGGTAGTGCTGCCTTCGGCTTCGCTCAGTCAGCGTAGTCGTAGGGAATGGAAACGAACAGAATGCAGTATCAATCTTGATTTACTACTTGAATCTTACCTGTTTGAATACCTGTACCTGTGATTAACACGATAGAATATGTTCCCGCAGCCCAAGAAGTTGGGTCAACTGAAAAAGTGGTAAGCCCCTTTTTCAATAATTCGTTCTCAGTAACTGTCGTTATTAGTTTTCCTAGCGCATCAAACAGTTGAATAGTAGCTTCTTCTTGCTCGGGAAGAATTATTCGGATGTTAAATACATCACTTGTAGGATTTGGGAAAGGCAGAAGTAAAATGCTTTCATTACCTTCTTTAGAATAACAACTTTCGTTATTGCTAAGATTTTCATCTTCAAAACCGATAGGTAATAAAAGGCGCGCTTCAGCACAAATAAAATTTTCCAAAGCGACTTCAGCGCTTACTGTGGAAGGAATCTGAGTTGTAAAGATATATATCTCTTTATCGCCAGCGTCAAGAAGGCCTGACCAATACTCTTTTAGCAGTGGAGTATTGGTTGAACGCAAGAAGAGATCTGCTCCAGTAATCGGCGTTGAACCACGATTCTCTAATTCTGCACCGATAGTGTAAAATCCGTTAGATTCTTGAATAAAGAGCTGATTTATGGCTAAATCGGTGCGATTTTCCAACACTGGAAAGCTTTGGGTGATCGTATCAGAGCACCCGCTATCATTTGCAACAATAAATACAATGTCTACAGTTGTTCCAACAGATGATGAGGGAAAAATCCACGTGAGGTCTGAACTTGAAACGGTATCTGTGCCATTAATAATCCAAATTGTAGTATCATTCCCTATGCTCGTATTTTGAAACTCCATTGCATAACCACCAATTATGCTACTGGGCGAAATATCGTATCCCGCAGATAGAAAATCAGTTAATGAAATAGAATGATTTACGGTGTTTTGACAACCAAAAGCCGACATAACAGTTTGTTCGATGTTATAATTACCTACAGCTTCAAAAATATGGCTCACCTCAAAGCCTTGAACGTTATTTACACCGTCAAAACTCCAATCTACCGTAGCAACAGATCCGTTGGAAACAAAAGAATTATCCGAAAAATAAACAGGACTTCCAGCACAACCTAAATCGCTGAGGTAGTCAGGTTGTGGAATAGCATGAACTTTCACTGTTTGGGATTGAGAACCAAAACAACCATTGTTTGAAGTCGCTGAGAGAGAGACATTATAATTCCCCGCATTTAGATATGGTTTTGATGGATTTGTTTGCCCCGATGATGAACCATCACCAAACTGCCAATTATAGTTCGAGATAAGATCAGTTGGTTCAATGGTAGAATTGTTAGTGAAAGAAACTATTCCTCCAGCACAAACCTCTTGAAAACTAAAGTTTACAACTGGAGCGGGATTAATATCAAGTGTTTTTTGAACCGAATCTGTGCAGCCATTAACATCTTCAGCTATCAATGAAACATTGTATGAGCCAGAAGAGGAGAATAAATGACTCGGATTTTCTAAAAGTGAGTTATTCGCAGTTCCACTAGCTGGGTCGTCAAAATCCCAAAACCATTCATTAATAATCAAAGGTGAGTTTTGTTGACCATTGAAACTTACGGGACTTCCCACGCATTGCCCAGCGAAAATATAATCAACATCTGGTTTGTCTTGAATCGTAATTTGATTGGAAGAGGAATTTGAGCAGCCAGATGAGGTTTCAATCGTGAGCTGAACAGTATAACTACCTGGTGTGGTAAATGTGTGCTCACCATTTTCGGATAGGTAAAAAGAGCCATCTCCAAAATCCCATTCCCAATTTTGAATTGTAGACCCATCTGTTGTTGAACTTAGGTCTTGAAAAACAACACTTTCGTTAATGCAATATTCACTCGATAATCCGGCGTCAACAATTGGAGCAGAACCAATTATAGTGATTACAACAGAGTCAGAGGCAGCACATCCATTTGTGTTTATTACGTCAACATAATACTGACCTGAAGTCGTTACATCAATGTTCGGAGTGATTTCCCCAGTTTGCCATAAGTAATCTGAAACATCTGCAGCCCCGGCAGTTAAACCTATAGAATTTCCAGAACAGAGGTTAATATCAGGCCCTAATTCTACTACGGATTCAAAAGGGTCCTCGCTAAATAAAAGTGTATCCGATTGAAAAACACATCCATTAAGATCTGTTATTTGAACGTGGTAGTCGCCTGGAGTGTTAATGGATAGACTATCTGCCGTTGATCCGTCAGACCAAATATAAAAATAGTCGGGTCCAAGGTTGGTGTACCAAGTTTTTTCATTGTTTGGACAGTAAAGTTGTATGGCAGGTACATCAATTTCTGGAAACCGCACGTTGATAGTGTCTGCAGATGTAAAACCAAAGATATCAATAACCTCAACCCAATAAGTCCCACTTTCTGATACGTTTAAGCTATCCGCAGTAGACCCATCAGACCAAAGATATGACTGATATTGTTCTCCTGCAAAGAGCGAGGTGTCACAAAGCCCATTGCGCGAAATATTCGCCCCAAGATTTACAGGTGGAGCATATTTAGAGCGAAGATACCCATAGACCAATTCTTTCTCTGTAGCGTCAAGGTTACGATCATAAATAATTATTTCTGGTACTGCACCATTCCAATACCTGCCTGCAATCATGCGGTCTGATCCAATAAGTAAATTATTGATAGCGCCTACTGAATTAGCAACTCCTTCAAAAATTTTGAATCTTGGCAGCGGAGCCAAGTTTAAAGTGCTGATGGTATTGATAAAAACATTATTGGAGAAATAATTGGCAGAAGTAGGCCCGAAAAGATTAGAGGTTGCTTGGTTTCCAACAAAAAGAAAGGAGCTGGATACTTGACTGGAAAGGAGCCCATTAAAGTTTGGGAAAGTCAAAGAAGCTGAATTCCAATTGGAAATTATGAAAGTAGAGCCAATGGTAATGTTTCCTGGTAAAGTTAAAAAATCATTCACTCCATCAAAGAGAACGGCATCTGATTCTATGTCAGAAAAGCTAGTGAGTATTGGTTTGTTTGCAGGTGTTGGTTGGATAAGTGAATTGTTTTGCCCTGAAAAATCTTGCCAACCTTCAACTAGGCCCGAATTTATGACAAGTCCTGAGTCAGCAAGAACCCAAAGATTACAATTTTCTAAATCAGTAGGAGTGAAAAGATTAAAACTGAAAAAAGCAGACCAATTTCCGCTGCAATTTACTCTCCATAGATATTCTGAATCGGAGGACAGGTCTTCAACTAATGCTGAATTTGAAGAAGTGTTTTCAGAGAAAATTGGGGTGAATAAATCTGAGGATTGATAGAGTTCAAAAATGTATGAATCATTCTCACATCGATCCCACTCAAATGATATATCAGTTAAATGAATAACAGTTTCGTTTTTAGGAAAAACAAGGGTAGGCGTTGTTTGTGAAATCAACGCAAATGAAATAAAATACAACAACAATAGGAGGATTACTTTCATCCAAAAACTATATAAATAAGTATAAAGTTAAATAATATTTTTGAGAGCCTTAAATCCAAGGATTTTTTTCTTTGAAAATAGGCGTAGCATAGTGTTATATTAGGTAGGTTTTCTTTGGGACAAACGCTTTAATCTCTGAACGAACCCTTTAAACTAAGGAAATTTAGTTAATTTTCCAAAAAATAGTAATGAGTAACCTCTCTAAAAGTACTGTTTACACTATTCTAACACAGATTCCTACTCAAATTTTGGGAATAATTGCTGGTGTCTTCATTACACGTATTCTTGGTCCGGAGGGGAGAGGATTATATGCTATATTTTATGCGGACATTGCTCTTTTTTCTACTGTATTGGGCTTTAGTATTAGCACAGCAATAACTCATTTTAGAGCAAAAGAAGTCTTCACAGAACAAACGCTTTTATCAATAAGCCTTCTGTTCTCGTTAGTGACTATTTTTTTAAGTTTAATCGTTTTGTTTATTTGGTTAAACCTCCCTTTTGCAGATGTGCTATTCCCGGCAGAGCATATAACGCCCTCCTATATTCTTCTCTTTATTTTATTTGTCGTACTCGGACAAATAAATACGGTGTATTCTGCTATTTTTCAAGGTTCGAGAAGGTTTGATGTGGTGAATAAAGTCCTTTTTTTTAATAGTATATTTAATTTAGCAATATTTGGTGTCGCATTTGTCGCTCACAACTATTCTAGTTTTGAATTAGGACTGGAAGAAACATTGTTTTTAGCGGCACTTATTTTAGTATTGAACGGTTTCCAATGGCATCGACATTATAAGAAAAATTTTAAGTATCAACTTACGTTTAACTTAAAATGGAAAAACGACATAAAGCCATTTTTTGCATTTATGGGGTTGAGCCACCTGTCAGGAATTGTAAACTTTTTGAATTATCGGCTAGTGCTTTGGGTTATGGCCTATTATCTTGATAATGGAAAAATTGGCGTATTTTCTCTTGGCGTTGGACTAGCACAGTTATTAAATTTCATTTCCAATCCTCTAGCACAGGTCCTTATGCCGTATTTATCATCAGAAAGTGATGAGAATAAAGTGCAAATTTTCACCAAGTTTGCACGTGTCCACTTTACCCTAGTTTTGTTTTTAGGTTTGTTAGGTATTTTTATTGCTGCACCTCTCATACCTCTGGTTTACGGCGAAGAGTTTAGCGAATCAAGTACTGTTTTTTACCTCATTATGACAGGGGTTCTGTTTGCTACACAAACTAAACAAATTGCCATGTTTTTTATTTCTGTAGATAAAATGATGTTGAACCTAATCGCGACTTTGATTGGACTAGTTTTAACGTTTGGCTTTAATATTTGGTTTATAAGAGATTATGGAATTTATGGAGCCGCTGTAGCCCAGAGTATAACTTATGTGGGGATATTTTTGTTTGTGTATATAGCAATGCTTAACTTTACAAAGTTTAGAATTAAAAACATTTTTATAATTAACAGATCTGACATCCAATATGCAAGACAGCGATTTAAGCAAAAAGCAAAGCGAGATTGAGCAATATTATGACGAATATGTTGCGCGTCAATCACGCGTCGGAGTTAATAAGCGACATTATTCCATTCTGAAGAAATTAAAAACTGCGGGACTCAAATCAACGGATACGGTATTAGAAATAGGTTGCGGAATCGGAACATTTACAGGTCTTTTGTTAAAAGAAATCCGACAAGGTTCAGTATCTGCAATGGACATAAGTAGTGCTAGTATTCACTACGCAAAGGATCATAACACATCCAAAAAAGTAGAATATATACACGCTGATGCCTCAAGCTATGATTTTGGTGATAACAAATTTGATGTTATAGTTTTACCAGATGTATTGGAGCATATCCCTTTAGATTTGCATCGGCAGCTTTTTGAAAAGCTTAGCCAGGTTTTGAAGCAAGATGGGTTTATATTTATCCATATCCCAAATCCTTATTATTTGGAATGGTGTCATCAACACAGGCCAGATTTGTTGCAAGTAATCGATCAACCTATTTATACGGATGAACTTATCAAGAATATAACCCCTGTTAACTTGTACATGCATGAAATTCGAACGTACACGATATGGGTACGAGATGGTGATTATCAATACATTGTTCTGAAAAACAAGTTGATATTAGACTTCTCTATGAACATGAATGAAAGAATAGGAGTTATCAAGAATATAAAAGGCAAGTATAACTCGCTAAGAACAAAGTAGTTCTAATGAATGATAACTTTATCCATATTAAATTTTCAAGAAGTAACCTCCATAATTATTGGATTCGAACAGCAATTCTTAAAGCGATAAAAGAAAATCTTTCTCGTTTTGATGGAAAAATGCTAGATATTGGTTGCGGTGGAATGCCATATAAAGAGTGGATTTTAAATAATTCAGATGTGACGGACTATGTTGGGCTAGATATCGAGTCAGCTATAGTTTATGATCAACTTATCAAACCTGATTTTACATGGGATGGAGTTACTATGCCTTTTAATGCTGAATCGTTTAATTGTGCTATTGGTACTGAAGTGTTAGAGCATTGCCCCAAACCTGAAATTGTTTTAGCTGAAGTGCATAAAGTATTAAAGCCCGGAGGAGTTTTCTTTTTTACAGTTCCGTTTTTATGGAATCTCCACGAAACTCCTCACGACGAATATAGGTACACCCCATTTGCTTTAGAGCGCCTTTTGAAAGAAGCTGGCTTTGATGATGTTGAGATTTACGCTACAGGCGGTTGGCACGCTTCGATGGCTCAAATGATAGGTCTATATGTTAAAAGAGCAAAGATAAATAAGGTTATGCGAAGGTTATTAGAGTATTGTTGTTTGATTCTACTTAGAATATTATATCGACTAGCTAGAAAAGAAGAGGTTACATTTACGGAAGGACAAATGATTACTGGATTATATGGAGTTTGTAGAAAAAAATAATACACTTTATTTATTTACTGCAGGATTTCCTTACGGTACTAGGAACGAACCTTTTTTAGAGACGGAAATACTTTATCTTTCGAAAAGATTTAAAGAGATTCTTATTTTTCCAAGAATAAAGGAGCCTACCATGCGCGCAATACCAAGCAACGTTCAAGTGGTTGACTTTTATTGTAATATTCAAACTCCAAATAAAGTTCGCGTTTTAGTGAGAAACCTATCTTTTCTGAGTAGGGTTTTACTCAATTCCAAACTGAACCCTAAGTTTATAATTAATTTCATTAAGCATTATCGTGTCCATTTGGATCTGTTAGCCACGGGAATAAATGAGGGAGAGAAATTAGTCGAGCTTTCTAAGAAGTTTGAACTAAAAGAAAACGATGTCATTTATGATTACTGGTTTATGAACAGTATAATCAGTATTGATTATTGGCGCAGTAAGTCAAAATGGAAAAATAAAATAGTTTGTCGGACTCATCGCTATGACTTGTATCCTGAAAATTGGAAAATGATCAATGTGCCTTTCACTTTTTATCGTTTGCATGCTGTTCAACAGTTAGTTTTTATATCTAAACATGGGTTGAATTACCTCAAACGAATAACACGCCCAATTTATCACTCAAAGTTTGAACTATCCTACTTAGGTGTAAACCCACCAAGTGCTCCAAACTTTCAAGAAGAAAAAGATTTTTTTCGAATTGTATCGTGTGCACGAGTTGTGGATTTCAAAAACATTCATAACATTCCTAAAGTATTAGCCGAACTTAACATTCCTATAGAGTGGGTTCATTTTGGAGATGGACCAATGCTGAATGAATTAGAGAAAAATATTCAGCAGCTTCCAAGTAATAGTAAGGTGGTTTTAAAGGGGCATCAAAGTAATACGGAGGTACTTTCTTATTATAAAAACCATTCAGTAGACGCATTTTTTTCCATTAGTGATTCAGAGGGTCTGCCTGTATCGATGATGGAAGCGCAAAGTTTTGGCATCCCAATAATTGCTAAAGATGCAGGTGGGATAAGTGAAATCGTTAATGAGAACACTGGACTGTTGTTGCAATCGGATAGTAGTTGGATAGAAATAGCCAACGCCATTCAAGAGTTTTTGAGTTCAAATGAAATTCAAAAAGAAAGCATATTGAAATTTTATAATGATCACTTTAATGCTTCACTCAACTATAAATTGTTTGCTGAACAGCTTTGAAAATGAAAGTCGCCTTTTTAATATTAGCACATAAAAACCCTTCACAACTAGATCAACTTATTGATCGCTTGGATAGTTCTGATTCGATTTTCTTTATACACATTGACAACAAAGTAGATATTGCGCCTTTTAAAAGTGGAAAGGAAAAAAATAACAATATTGTTTGGGTAAAAAGAGAAGATGGAAGATGGGGAGATGTCGGGATTGTGAAAGCAACAATAAACTGCCTACTCGAAGCAGTAAATTGTCCTCATGAAATAAGTCATTACGTGCTTCTAAGTGGGCAAGACTATCCCTTGAAAAGCATAACGAGCATTGTCAATTTTTTACGAGAAAATAAAAACACCTCTTTTATTGAACATAAGCCATTTCCAGTTACAGAACTTAATTATGCTGGTTATGATCGCATAAACGCTTATTCAATTCATTTATTTGGGCAGAGACGAACAGCTATACCTTTGTCTTGGAAACCAATGTTTAACTTTAAGGGACAGATACTTAATGTGCTCTTATTATTTTTGTTTTTTCTTAAAGGTAAAAGACAACATCCGAAAGATATTAATCCATTTTTTGGCTCTCAGTGGTGGATATTGAGTCATGAAGCTGCTAAAAAAACAGCTGATGTAATAAATAAAAGTCCCTATTTTTTAAAATATCACAAGGACTCTTTGCTTCCGGATGAACTGTTTTTTCAATCAATTATTGGATCTTTGAAAATTGGATTACCAACGAATCAAATTATCGAAAATAAAAGTCTCCATTTTATAGATTGGAGTCAGTGTTCAAGTCATCCTAAAGTTCTTGACCTACAAGACTATGAAAAATTAATATCTTCGGGGAATCTATTTGCAAGGAAGATGGAGTTCCCTCAAAGTGATAAATTAATTGATAAATTAAATGAAGAAGCTTAAATATACCCACGATACAGCAACACATAATACTCAAGCGGCGAGAGAAATGATTCCATTTATATTGGATCTTTGCAAGCCCACAAAAGTACTTGACGTTGGGTGTGGACTAGGAACTTGGGCATTCGTTTTTAAGGAAGAAGGAATAAATGTGGTCGGAATAGATTGGGATGGTGTGGATAGAGACTTACTTGTTTTAGATAAAAGCGAGTTTATCCCGACGGATTTAGAGAAAGGCTTTGATTTAAAAGAAAAATTTGATTTAATTATTTGCTTAGAGGTTGCGGAACACCTGTCAGCTAGTTCGAGTGACTTATTTTTAGAATCGTTGATAAACCATTCGGATACTATTATATTTTCAGCGGCTATACCTAACCAAGGAGGAGATAATCATGTAAATGAACAACCGTTTAACTATTGGGTGGATAAGTTTCAGACGCATGGATATCATTTTTACGATTGTTTTAGAGATAAATTTTGGAATAATCAGAAAATTGAATGGTGGTATAGACAGAACATGTTTTTAGTGTCGAAATTGGATTTTCCATTTCAAAAAATAACAGATCCTAACCTTTACATACACCCAGGATTGTTTGAAAAGAAAAACAATGAAATAAAACGGTTTTATACTGGAGATTTTTCCATTTTGGTGGGTCTAAAATTCTTCCTTAAAACTATTTTGAATAAATTTAAAAACAAGTGAAGTACTTAATTACCGTTAACACTTGCAATAGGCTTTCTGAAGTGAAAAAATATATTTGGGATTATTTGGCTCTTGTAAATGAGGATAACCGGTTTCACTTTGTTTTGTCTTTAGATGGCTCACGTCAGGATTACCAAGATTTTGCCAATGATTTTGACATTCCTTTAATTTATTCAGAGCAGAGAGAAGGTGTTGGGTTATCAAAAAATCGAGTACTTCTTCAATTCCCTGATTATGACTACTATTTTTTTATCGATGATGACGTTGAATTACTGGATAACTCACTATTCGATAATTGTATTGAACTAATGCAAAGCACTAGAATTCATCACATCTGTGTGAATCACCAAAAAAGTAACACTTATCAAGGGCTGTTAAATGGGTTTAATGTGAGTCATAGTTTAACTGGAGGAGGTTATTTCACCTGCTACAGCAAAAAAGGAATTCAGGCTGTTGGAGGGTTTCATCCGTTATTTGCAAAATATAAGCGCTATGGACACTCAGAGCACAGTTACCGATTTATGCATGCGGGGTTACAAACTTCTCCATTTATTTTTTTTAGGGAAGGTATGTCTAAATTAGTAGTTCATTCTCCTCCTTCAGTAACAAGCCATTTAAATCACGATACAAATAAAAATGAGTGGATTAGTGATGAACAAGAATTAATTGACTTGAAAACTGAGTTTTATCCGCTGGAGACGATTTGTTCTTTTTATTTTAACCAGAAACCCACAGGATTTAATAAGACAGTTTCTGAATTTTTGAAAGTACATACTAAGAAATATCCTTTAGCGAATAGAAAACAAAGAAGGATTGCTCTTGCCCATCATTTTGCACTTCGAATTCCAATAAGTAGTGGATTTTTCCAAAAGACTTTTCTATTTTTGAAATCAGCAGCTTATGCCCCATCGAATAATTCGTTAAGGCATTACATAAAAACCAATTTGCTTGGAAAGAACTAACATCAATCCATTGATTACCGTTGTAATACCTTGTTACAATGCGATGCCTTTCTTGCCTGCGGCACTAGAGTCAATTATAAACCAATCATATTCAAATTTAGAAATTCTATGTATTAATGATGGTTCAACAGATGAAACTGGCGAAGTCTTGGATCAGTATGCGCAGAAAGACAGCAGAATCAATGTTGTCCATAATGAAACCAACCTAAGACTTATTGCCACACTTAATAAGGCGGTGGAATTAGCCAGTGGGGATTATATTGCCAGAATGGATGCTGACGACATAAGCGACATAAATAGAATAAAGATCCTCTTGAATGAGCTATTAGTGCATGGCGCCGATGTTGTTTCGTGTAATTATAACTTTCTCAATGAGGCAGGCACTGAAATTGGGAAGAACTTTATCAAATGCATCTCTTATCAAGAGGTTATTTTTGCTTCGTATTTTTTTACTCCAATTGGACACGCATTAATAGTAGGAAAAAAGGAGGTTTTTGTCAATAATCCCTATTCTTTGGAGAATTACGCTGTTCACTCAGAAGATTATGAACTATGGACACGATTAATTCGGCAAAATCGAAAATTAATAAATGTTCCAGACATATTGTACGCGATTCGAATCAATTCCCAAAGTGTTTCGCGTAAATATGAAGCGATTCAAAATGAAAACTTTGTTTCTATCGCTCAAAATCATATCGAGCTTTTTCTTAAAAAGAAAATAAAAAGAAAAATAATTCAAATAGTAGTCAATCGGATGGATGTGGTTGCTAAAAACGAACTGAAAGAGGCATTTGCATTGATTCATGAATTACACAGTAAATTTTCTCTAGAATTCCCTGATGTACAATCCAAGGAAATAGTAACTTTTCAAAAAACAGATATCTTGCTGCAAGTTTTCAAAAAGGGAACACTCTATTTGAAATTTTGGAGTGTAAGTCAACTATTCTTGATCGGCATAAATTCTTTGTTCTCAAGAAGATTTTGGCAATTCATACGCAGTAAATAGGTAATAAAACAGATCAATGAAACACACATCTTGTTTAGTTTGTAGTGGGGAGGAGTTAAAATTAATGAACGGATACAGCGCAGCGCACCTTGTCAAATGTTTGGCTTGTGGTTTCGTATTCTCTCAAGAAATTCCTTCTGATGAAGAACTTCAAAATCATTACAAAGGTTACGGAAGAAACGATTATTTATCCCCAATCACGATTAAACGCTATGAAGAACTACTTGATAGGATGGAGAAGTATCGAAAAACTAATAAAATATTAGATGTAGGTTGTGGAATAGGTTATTTTCTAGAGGTAGCAAAGCGCAAGGGCTGGGAAGTTCATGGCACAGAATATACGGATGAAGCGATATCAATTTGTGAGGGAAAAGGAATTGAGATGAAAAAAGGAAAGTTGAATACCGCTTATTATGAGAATGAATCCTTCGATATAATTACTTCTTTCGAAGTGATTGAACACATAAATAATCCTACTGAGGAATTGAATAATTTTAATGAACTTTTACGCAAAGGAGGTCTAGCCTATGTTACCACTCCTAATTTTAATTCTTTATTGCGGTATCGTTTAAAATCAGCGTATAATGTCATTTCTTACCCAGAGCATTTGAGTTATTATACGCCAAGAACGTTGAAAAAAGTGTTTCTTCAACATGGCTTCAGCTACCAACAAATTACAACCACTGGAATAAGTTTGACACGTTTAAAAACAAGCTCAGGAAAAAGTAATCAGGGATTAATTTCACCAACTTCTGATGACGAAAAGATCAGAAACCAACTGGAATCCAAATGGTATCTGAAGTTTGCCAAACGGATAATAAATAGTGCATTAACACTACTAGGAAGAGGTGATAGTTTAAAAGGGTGGTTTATTAAAAAATAATTACTCATATCGAAATAGTTGATAATTAAACTTTAAATATCAATTGTTCAGATAATTAGGTCCAACCACATAAATAGGATTAAGTTTTCTATTTTTGTAGTTAATTGATGGTGAAATGTGCGAATACAATAGCTTTAGGTATGTTTTTGGGTAAATAGCAGTTCTTTTACTGCCAATTATAATTGCTGAGCATGCATCCATAAAATCAAAAAAGATACTAAAATGAGAAAGGTTTTTTTTACCCTGCTTAAACTGATAACTTTAAATTATTACTTCAAAAGGAAACAAAAAAATACGCTATTAATATTTATGTTTCATAGGGTTACTGATCATAAATCTATTTTCTACCCAGCCATGCCTGTTTCCGTGTTTCAAGACCTATGTGATTTTATTAAATCAAATTATGCGGTAATTAAAATCTCAGAAATAGAATCTCATTTTCATAAATCAACAAGGCCTGCAGCAATTATTTCGTTTGATGACGCGCATTACGATATCATTGAGAATGCCATGCCCATCTTAGCCCAACTCAATATGCCTTTCAATGTAAATATTGATACTGAGATTTTAGAAACAGGCAAACCACAAGACTTTGTGAGAGTTTATGATATACTTAATAGTACGACTATTGAATCGTATAAACATCCGGAGTTTATGATAGATCCTATTCTCATAGACAGAACTAACCCTGTCTCAATAGAAAATGAATTCACCAAAATTTTGTCTGATTTAACAACTACACAAAAACGAGAATTAACCGAAAATCTAGCGAATCAAGCTGGAATGGTGGATGCTAATTTTTCAAGGATGTTGACAAATGAAGATGTAAGATATTTAGGTGGACAAAATGTAGAGTTTGGCTCGCATAGTCACACGCACTCTATTTTGACAAAAATCAACAACGAACAAGTTCATCATGAATTGAAACTTTCTAAAGATATTTTAGAAAGTCTTACGCAGCAAAAAGTGGATATATTAGCTTATCCTAATGGTGTTTTTAATGAAGAAATACAAAAGATTGCTCAGGAAATAGGGTACTCCGTATTTCTTGAAACGGATGATAGAATAAATACTGTTTTGTCGAATGCCAATGTTGTAAGAAGCTATAAGCGAGTAAATCAATATCACCAAACACTTGACGAGGCAAAAGCACATACTTATGGAGTTTTAAATAAGATAAAAAATCTGATCAGATAACTATGGATAATTACACATTCCGTTTCTTAACTAAGAAAGATACAGATGAAATAAATACTCTTTTCAAGGCAAGTTTTGAAGTTGCAGTAAAGGATCGTTTCGTGAATTGGAAATATTTTAAGAATCCCGAGGGTAACGCCTTGTTAGCAGGTGCATTTCATAAAAATAAACTTGTTGGTTTTGGGGCAATGATTCCTGAAAAATTGAATGTGTTTGACAAGGAGGAAATAATTTTTAAGTGTACTGATCTTATGACTCACCCATTGCACCAAAGAAAGGGTTTGTCAAAAAGTATTAATAAGTTGTTAGTCGAAGAGACATTGAAAACAGCTCCCGCATTTTTATATACGCTTTGTTCAAAAGTCTCTACAAAAAGTTTTGTAAGAAATAATTGGTTGTTTCTTAACCAAGTAACTAACTTTTTTAAGCCTTTAGTAATAGTGAAAATGCATAACCTTCTTAGAAATGATGACTTTTCTAACATTGAAGTTTACGATTCAATTCAACATCACTTGGACGATTATTCGTTTAAAACGGATTCCTCCAATATCAGCCAGCATAAAACTCCAAATTACCTAAAGTGGCGAACAGCTAATCCCAACTTTAGCTACACGCTTATCTGCAGTTATGATAACAATAAAAGAGTAGACGGGTATCTAATATTTAGTATTTCAAACAATAATCTACTAAATATTATTGATTTAGAATCATCAAGTAACTCTAGTAAAATTGAACGCAAATTAATTCGTTATGTGGAGTCAATCGTGGTCAAAAAAAAATATAAAGGGGTCCTGATATTAACTGTAAAAAACAGCCCGTTATATAAGTTTTCTAAGAAGAATAATTACCTCATAAACCCTTTCAAAAGAGGCCCCTTGAAAACGATTTTAGACGTGAATATTTATCTGAATACTATTGATTTAAGCAAGCTGAATATTCCCTACGCTTGGGATATTAATGGCCTTGCTTATGATGATATCTAAGCATAAGTAGAATTTTGATGTGAACTACTAGGGTAGGTATGGCTAGTAAATTTCACCAACTTCAGAAGCGCTATCTGTTGACTTTTTACTTTCCAAAATGAGGGGGCAACCCCTCATTTTTTTTTTTGTTAATGGTATATCTTTGAGCATTAATTAAAGCGTGCTATGCTTCGAATCGAGTAGTAATGAAGTTTTTTTTCACTTAAATGTAATACAATCAATTAGTACGCGGTAATCATCTTCTTAAAACGACTAAAACGAACGTTATGAAAAAAATAATCTTTTTACTTCTTTCTTTATTTACATTATCTATTTCAGCACAAACTGCGCAGGATAAGCAAGTTGAATTAAAGTATCCCGAATTGATTGAGGGGAAGCAATTGAGTGATTCGACCTTAATTATAATTAGAGCACTAGATCAATCGGATGATAGCTTTGTGAACAAGTATTACGAAAGGTACATTTATTTGAAAAGAACAGCGCCTTCTGAGCATGTGAACATTATTTTGGAGTATGCAACAGCATTACGCAAATCTAGCAATGGTAATAAAAAATAAATATACTATGAATACTAATTTACTACGAAACGTTATATTAAAATCAAGCTGGATTTTAGTATTTACATTGACATCATTTTTCTCGTTTTCACAAGTGACTGTTATGCCAGATTGTTCAGGGAATCCGCCTGCTGGAAACACGTGCCAAACGGCAACTCCAATTTGTGACTTAAATGGTTACTGTGGCACAACATCCCAAGGTGCTTATACCGCTGATTTTTGGGGACAAGCAGAAAGTATAATAGGATGTGGCTTTTTGGGGTTTAGTCCATGCCCGGAGGTGCCAGGGATTGGCGCAGAGTTTTGTGGCTCTATTGAAAATAATTCCTTTTTAACAATTGTTGCCGATGCAACTACTATTTCGTTTAATGTTTGGGTATTTAACTCTGTGAATGGGGATGGAATTCAACTTGCCGTATATGATATACCTACATGTGGAGTGGGAGCAGTGGATCAATTATATTGTAATGGTCAACTGGCGCCTACTGGGACGAACAATTTTCATAACATTGTTGTGAATAACTTAGTTCCTGGAAATACGTACTATATTATGATTGATGGTTTTGGTGGTGATGAAGCTGACTATGTAATTGGTGCAGAGGATGGAATTGCTACTCCCGTTTCAATTGATCCTTCTGAAGTTACAATATGCGTTGGAGAAACAGCGGATCTTTTGGCTATCGGTGGAGACGGAACGTATAATTGGGATGCCAATGCAGATTTAAATACGACTGTTGGGGCGAATGTAACGGCTACCCCGCCAGGAGTTGGAACGTACACATACACAGTGAACTCTAGTACAGGTAACCCAAACTGTCCGTCAAGTACTTCTGCCATAGCAACTGTTATTGTCGAACCATGTATTTGCACGGTGACAGCTCAATACTCGGGACCTGTCTGTTTAGGTTCAGACTTTGATTTATCTGCTACGGATGTGATAGATGGTACTTATGAATGGTCAGGGCCAGGTGGTTTTTCATCTACTGACCAAAACGTGAATGCAGTTACTCCTCCACAAACGCCTGGAGATTATACCTATACTGTTGTAGTTACTACGGCCAGTGGAACATGTCAAAGTGATATTTTGGTAACTGTGATAGCATCGCCTACAGTGAATGGTGGAATCGACCAGTCAATCTGCGAAGGAGATGAGGTTACACTAACTGCAGACAACCCTGATGGTGCCGCAATTTCATGGTCAAATAGTGTGAATGATGGAGCTCCTTTTTCTCCAGTTATTACTCAAAATTATACCGTTACAGCTTCATTAAATGGTTGTTCTACGACAGATGAAGTAGAGGTGATTGTGACTCCTATTCCGCAAGTGAATGCAGGAGCCGATCAGGCAATATGTTTAGGGGATGAGGTTACGCTTACCGCTAACAACCCTAGTGGAGCTGTTGTTTCATGGACAAATAGTGTGAATGATGGAGTTTCTTTTTCTCCAGGGGCTACACAAACATATACCGTTACGGCAACAGTAAATGGTTGTTCATCTTCTGATGAGGTGGAGATAACTGTTTCTCCTGTTCCGCAAGTGAATGCAGGAGTTGATCAGTCAGTGTGCGAGGGAGTGGCTGTTACATTAACTGCTGATAATCCTGATGGAGCTGTGATTTCATGGTCTAATAGTGTGAATGACACAGATCCTTTTTCTCCAACAAGTACGCAGACTTACACGGTTACGGCAACATTAAATGGTTGTTCTTCAACAGATGAAGTGGAGGTAGTTGTGTTCCCTACCCCACAAGTAGATGCTGGCTCTTATGGTCCTTTTTGTGATGAAGACCCAATTCAACCATTAATTGGAAGTCCTGCAGGGGGTGAATTTACGATAAATGGAATAGTGGTTACCTCTTTTGACCCTGCATTAGGCGACGCAGAAATCATTTACACATACACAGACGCAAATGGATGCGGCAGCGCAGATACTATTTTCGTAACTGTCGATGAAACCCCAACCGCTGCGTTTACGGCAACTCCTTTGGTTGGAGTTCCGCCTTTAGACGTAACAATAACCAATGAATCTAGTGGGCAAACAACGGGTTATTCTTGGTTTTTTGGCAATGGCGATAGCTCTACAGATGATTTTATAGACTACACCACTACTTATGGGGAGTCAGGTACTTATGAAATTACGCTAATTGTAACAAATAACGGGTGTAGTTCTTCCGCATCGGCAACAGTGGTTGTTGCATTTCCAGCGTTGACGTTTAATGTACCTAACGTTTTTACGCCTAATGAAGATGGGTCAAATGATTTTTTCCACTTTAATCTTGAAAATGCAGCGAATTTTGAGTTGTCAATATTAAATAGATGGGGGAATCTTATGTTTGAAACAGACGATGTAAACACTATGGGATGGGATGGAAGAGCAAATTCTGGAAACCCCGCCTCAGAGGGAACATATTTTCATAAATATACGATTACAGATTTAGAAGGAAATGAAATTACAGGCCATGGATTTCTTCATTTAGTGAGAGATTAGATACAGATTTCGACCAGTTTAATAGAGAACATTGCTAGTTCATAGGTTTGGAGTTAGTTGCGCGCTCTGAGCTTGTGAGCTGGCATTTTTTTAAGGAATTCTGTCTGCTCTAGCGTGATATATCAAAGGTAATTATCCAAAATTTTCTTACCTTTCCCGGATGTGTGGAATAACCGGTGTTTTTTCTCAAAAAGCTACAATCTCTCGTCAACGCGTTGAAGAGATGACGCTGGCTATCGCGCATAGAGGGCCAGATGCACAAGGTGTATTCAGTAGCCCCGATAGTTCTTTTCACCTCGGACATCGTCGGTTAAGTATAATTGATTTATCCAATGAAGCAGACCAGCCAATGGTTTCACCTTGTGGAGAATACGTTATCGTTTTTAACGGCGAAATTTATAACTATAACGAAATACGAGACGTATTAATAAAAGAGAGTGGCGTAGTTTTTTCGACTCAATCAGATACTGAAGTGTTGTTGCAAGCTTTTATTCGTTGGGGTAAAAATTGTGCTGAGAAACTCAATGGGATGTTCGCTTTTGCCGTGATCGATTTAAAGAAACAGTCACTTTGGTTGTTTCGCGACCGAATGGGCATTAAGCCACTCTATTATTTTTGGAATGGAAGTATTTTTGCTTTTGGGTCTGAATTAAAATCACTCATTCCATTGCAGAAGGATACTGGCGATTTCCAAAAAAGCAGAGAAGCCTTAATACATTATTTTCGTTTAGGGTATATCCCTGCACCATTTTCTATATATGAAGAGGTAAAAAAGTTTCCCGCTGGTCACTATGCTTTAGTAAGTAAAAACGGGTTAGAGTTAGAGCCCTACTGGGAATTAAACCGACAAATCCATTCGGATACAGTAAGCGATTCTAAAACAGCAAAAACGCAGTTAAATAGCTTGGTGCGCTCGAGTGTAGATTATCGCTTGAAAAGCGATGTTCCATTTGGTGCTTTTTTAAGTGGTGGAATCGATTCTTCTCTTGTGGCGGCTGTAGCTCAAGACAGAAGTGCACAAAGGTTGAATACTTATTCCATAGGTTTTCAAGAAGCGAAATATAATGAAAGCCAATATGCAGCCGACGTAGCTCAACATATTGGCTCCAATCACCACGCGTTTGAAGTGTCTTATAAAGAAGCTATAGATGTAGTTTCACAACTCACTAGTATGTATGATGAGCCGTTCGCTGATTCATCTGCTATTCCTACTTTTTTAGTTTCTAAACTGGCCAAAAGAGAGGTTAAAATGGCACTTTCTGGTGATGGCGGAGATGAACAATTTATGGGTTATGGCATGTATAATTGGGCTAAAAGACTTCATCATCCGTTGGTGAAAACTTTTGGTGGGGCAATTAACAGTGCTTTAAAAACTTCAAATAATATCCGTTATCAAAGGGCGGCAGAATTATTTCGGACAAAGCGGAATACAAACCTACCAGCGCATATTTTTTCAGTGGAGCAATATCTTTTCTCGCATAAAGAACTAAACGAGTTATTGAAGTCTCCTGAAAAAATGGATTTGCCTTCATTTATTCACCAAACTGATAGAAAACTGTCGTCAAAAGAGCAACAAGCTTTGTTTGATATGAACCTTTATTTGCCGGATGATTTATTAGTAAAAGTAGATCGTGCTAGTATGCAAAACGGGCTAGAAGTGAGAGTTCCTCTTTTAGATCATCGCATAGTAGAGTTTGCGCTAAATATAGATGAACAACTCAAAACCAAAGGAAAGACGGCTAAATTCATATTAAAAGAAGTTTTATTCGACTATGTCCCAAAAGAATTATTCGACCGGCCGAAATGGGGGTTTAGCATTCCACTAGAAGACTGGCTTCAAAATGAATTGAGTTACCTTATTGAGGACTATCTTTCTGCATCCGCCATTGAGAAAGCGGCTATTTTTAATGTAGCGCACGTAGAAGAGCTAAAATCTCGCTTTTTCAATGGTGAAACATATTTGTATAACAAGCTGTGGTTGCTAATCGTATACCAAATGTGGGATGCCTAGAAGATTGAATGGCTAAATATGCAGTTGCACACTATTACTTCTAACTTTCCAAGTTCAATTTCTTATCTTCGTGCCCATGAATAAACATGTGCTGTACATTTCTTATGACGGATTGACAGACCCTTTAGGTCAATCTCAAATTCTACCCTACGTCATTGGACTTGTTAAGAAAGGATATCATTTTGATATTATCAGTTTTGAAAAACCAGCACGTTTTGAACAACACAAAAATTATATTCAAGAAATTTGCACTACTCACAACATTCATTGGCATCCCTTGATTTATACCAAGCGTCCTCCTATACTTTCAACCGTGTTGGACATTATGAGGATGAGAAAAAAAGCAAAAGTTCTGCATAAAGAAAACACATTTTCCATTGTTCATTGCAGAAGCTATTTAAGTGCTCTTGTTGGTCTTCGATTGCAGCGAAAAGGAGTGAAGTTTGTTTTTGATATGCGCGGTTTCTGGGCTGATGAGCGCATTGAAGGCGGCATTTGGAAAAAGGAAAACCCTATATTTCGAGTTGTGTATAACTACTTTAAACGCAAGGAAAGGTTGTTTTTTAGAAAAGCCGATAGTATTATTTCACTTACACAAGCAGGTAAAGATGAAATCCTATCGTGGAAAACGCTGTCCATTACTTCGGATAAAATCACTGTAATACCGTGTTGTGTAGACGCCGAACTGTTCAATCCTGAGGCGATTAACCCTCATCAAAAGCGAGAACTCAAAAAAAGTCTGGGAATAGCCGAACAAGATTTCATTTTAGGATATGTTGGATCCATTGGCACCTGGTATATGCTGGATGAAATGTTGGACTGCTTTAAAGTGATGAGTGACTCAAAGTCAACAGCTAAAATGATGTTTGTAACCGGGGAAAGTGTGAGCGAGATTTCCCAAAAAGCAACAGAAAAAGGTATTCCTAGAAGTCGCTTGATATTTACTTCCACCGTGCATAAATTTGTCCCGCTCCATATCTCTCTCTTTGATTGGTCAATTTTTTTTATACGACCGACTTATTCGAAAAAAGCATCTTCTCCCACTAAGCAAGGAGAAATAATGGCTATGGGAGTGCCAGTTATTTGTAATGCCGGTGTTGGAGATACGGATAAAATTATTGAAAATTATGACGCTGGAATCGTTTTGACTGATCTTAACCAGGAGTCATATTTAAGTATAGACTTGAAATCATACGATAAAGAAGTTCTGCGTCAAGGAGCAATTGACTTTTTTAGTTTAGAAGAAGGAGTAAAGAGATATGCGTCGGTTTACACCACATTGGTAAAGTAGTGAAGTTATTTCTCCCAGTAAATCTTTCATGAATGAGTAGGGGAGAGACCTAGGTCCGGCGGTTGAATATTCTCTTTGATAAGTGATTGAGAAAAGAGCAAGAATCTCCAATTTAAATTAGCACCAGCAGATTGGACAGAAATTAAAAGTTAACGGGATGAGTTTACAAACTTTTGTTGAATAATTCCCACACAAACATCCACTTCTTGTTCGGGTTTATTGCATGCACGATCCACACAAACATAGATCATCTCTTCAGAAGATTTATCTGCTAAAAATGGAGTTGAATTACCTTGTCCTCCAGCGTAAAGTGTATTGGGTAAAAAGTATTCACCAAACTCTTTCCTTTTCTTTATAGAATTCGAACCTAGTATAGCTACTTCATGAAAAGGCACCGTGTAGCGCAGTGCTAAGTTCCCCCAGTTGGAATAGCTAGAGCCATATAATTCCATTCCATCGTAAACATTGGCTAACATCTGTTTTGCCATTTCAGAGTAATTATCGTTATAGAAATATACGCCTAATAGAAATAAATTATTGGCCATTACGCTATTGGATGCTGGAATTACATTGTCGTTAATTTCCATTTTTCGGGCAATTAATTCACTGTCTGATGATGTAAAATAAAACATTCCTGAAGTTTCATTTCTAAAGTGGGCGATGCAATAATCTGTTAAATCTTTTGCTTTTATCAACCATTTTTCCTCAAAATTTGCTTGGTAAAGTGAAAGGTATGCTTCAATGACTAAGCCATAATCCTCTAGGAATCCATTTATGGTTGAAATACCATTTTTGCGAGTGTGCCAAATGGAATTGTCTGATTTTTGTTGGTGTGTATCGATCCATTCGGCCAAGCGCTCTGCCTTGTTTAAGTAGCGATTATCTTGAAAAGAAAGGTAAGCATCAACAAATCCAGTGAGGAGCAGTGCATTCCAAGAGGTAAGTTGTTTATCATCTAAACCCGGTCGAATACGTTTGTCTCTATGGAAAAGTAAAGTTTGTTTGATTGAGGTCATTTTTGTTTGAAAATCAACTAGAGATAACCCTAGCTTTTTGGCCACGAAAACATCTTTATCTTTTCGAAGTGGAATATAAACTTCCTCTTCTTCCCAATATCCAATGCGGTTAATTTGATAGTATTCTGCCACAATTGGATAATCGTCCCCCAAAATCAACTGTAATTCTTCTTTTTTCCATGTATAAAACTTTCCTTCTACTCCTTCCGAGTCAGCATCGAGTGCAGCATAATAACTACCCTCTTTATCTTTCATTTCTACTTCTAACCACTCAATAGTTTGGTCAACTACTTCTTTATAGAACGGATTTTTACTCGCTTGATAAGCTTTAGCATATAATGAAATCAATTGTGCATTATCGTACAACATTTTTTCAAAATGAGGTACTTTCCAAAGCATATCTACCGAATAACGCGCAAAACCTCCTCTAAGTTGATCGTAAATCCCACCCATTGCCATTTTGTCGAGGGTCAGATAAACGAAATCAAGGACGTCTTTTCGATGCATCAAGTGTCCGTAATTTAAAAGAAACAAATAATTACTTGGCATCGGGAACTTAGGTGCATAATTTAATCCCCCGTCGTGCTTATCAAATTTTTTGGACCAACGAAGTACCATTTCATGTAACTTGTCGACCTGAAAGTCTTTATTTTCTGCCGGAGTTTCAATAAGTGATGCGCGTTGAACACCTTCCGTTAGTTTTTCTGCGTAGTCAATTACTTTTTCTCGGTCCTTGGCATAGGTGTGTACTAAGCTGCTCAAGACATTGATCCATTGATCCTTCGGGAAATAAGTCCCTCCATATATCGGTCGTCCGTCGGGCAGCGTAAATGAATTCAATGGCCAACCTCCACGTTGAGTCATTAGCTGCACAGCCTCCATGTATACTTGATCTACATCAGGTCGCTCTTCTCTATCGACTTTAATACAGATGAAATGTTTGTTCATGACTGCTGCTACTTCTTCGTCCTCAAAACTTTCGTGCTCCATGACATGACACCAGTGGCACGCGGAATACCCAATGGAAACCAATACAAGTTTCCCTTCTTGCTTAGCTTGTTCAAAAGCTGATGTATGCCACTCCACCCATTTTACAGGATTATAAGCATGTTGTTTTAAATAAGGACTGGAAGCATGAATTAAACTATTGGGTGTTTTTTCCATCGTTTTGTGTTAATCGTAAAAGGTGATTACGTCAAAGTGTTCAAACTATAATTGTTAATTGCCAAGTAAACTGCCAAAATTTATCCCCAAATCCTTTAGGTTTAAATCTTTAGTTTCATTCACTTTAATCCGCTTTGGAATGCCCATAGCCGATCCACGAACTACACCTTCTACGCGAACTTTGACATTTTTGGAAGTAGCTAAGCGCATAAGCTTAAACATGGCTCCTTTCTCCAGTTCTAATTCAACGGGAACTGTTAAGTTCGATTCCCGTTTGCGCTTTAATTTCACACCTTTTATAAGTTTTCCTTTTCCGATGTAGCTGTCACCAAGATAAACATCTAAGAATGATCTCCTTACCTTTATTCCAAACTTGTTGGGGTTATCTACCCGTAAGTCTACATTAAATTTCAATATATTGTTGTTGAATGAATCTAACTTAAAATTAGAAACACCCTTAAATTCAGGTTCTTCAACACATGAAGAAAGAATAACTGAAATAATCAGCGCGAGAAATAAGAAACTCTTTTTCATGATTTTTAAATAATAATCAATTTAGTTAAGAAGGTTGAGATAATTCAGTAAAATTCTTATAGAAATAAGGTATGGTTTCTATGCCTTTAAAATAATTAAAAACGCCATAGTGTTCATTGGGTGAATGAATCGCATCACTGTCCAACCCAAATCCCATAAGTACCGTTTTTAGTCCCAATTCTTTCTCGAAAAGAGCAACAATGGGAATACTTCCTCCGCTTCTTAATGGAACAGGCCGTTTGCCAAAAGTAGTCTCCATAGCTTTGCTGGCAGCCAGATATCCATTAGAATCTATAGGAGTAACAGCCGGTTGGCCTCCATGATGCGGGGTTACTTTTACGCGAACAGCCGGCGGAGCAATTGATTCAAAATATTTTGTGAATAAGGCTGTAATATCTCCAGGATCTTGATCTGGAACTAAACGCATGGAAATTTTAGCATACGCCTTTGAAGCGATAACTGTTTTTGCTCCTTCGCCAATATAACCGCCCCATATTCCATTCACATCTAATGTAGGACGAATAGACCCTCGTTCGCGTGTTGAATAACCGAGTTCTCCGTGAATATCGGATATATCGATTGAAGCCTTATAATTCTCCTCCGAAAAAGGCGCTTTAGCCATTTCTGCGCGCTCTTCAGTACTTATTTCTATAACTTTATCATAAAATCCTGGAATAGTAATTTTATTCTTTTCGTCGTGCAGTTGCGCAATCATTTGCGCTAAGATATTGATTGGGTTGGCCACACAGCCCCCATATAAACCAGAATGTAAGTCGCGATTCGGACCTGTTATTTCTACTTCAACATAGCTTAATCCTCTAAGACCTGTTGTGATGGAAGGATTGTCGTTACTTATAATACCCGTATCAGATACTAATATTATATCTGCTTTAAGCCGATCTTTATTTTCTTTTATAAATACACCGAGATTTTCACTCCCTACTTCTTCTTCCCCTTCAATCATGAACTTTGCATTACACGCTAGCTCTCCACTTTTGATCATAGCTTCTAATGCTTTTACATGCATAAACATTTGTCCTTTATCGTCACAAGCACCGCGTGCAAAAATAGCTCCTTCAGGATGCAGTTTGGTCGGTTTTATCACCGGCTCAAAAGGAGGAGAGTCCCATAGCTCAATGGGGTCAGCTGGTTGAACATCGTAGTGACCATATACCAAAATGGTCGGAAGGGATGGGTCGATTATTTTTTCGCCATAAACAATTGGGTGGCCAGCAGTCTCGCAAATTTCAATATTCTCTGCACCAGCTTTTCGTAAACTCTCCGCTACTAGTTCAGCTGTTTTCCGAACCTCACCATTGTAAGCAGCGTCTGCAGAAACAGAAGGAATTTTTAATAATGTCAGTAATTCGTCTAAGAAGCGTTCTCTATTGGAAGCTATAAATAATTGTGTTTTTTCCATTGTTCTAATTGTTGTTCCACAAATTTAATGAATCAAGATTAGTATTGATAATTATTAAGTGAAATATCCAGTTAATGTAATTTAATCGAAAAAAATCATGAATTTGTGCAACCTTTTTCGTTCTTTGTATGTCTGATACTTGAATTAATTGAATGAAAATGAAAAAAAATATACTAAAGTTAACTGCCACAGTTATGTTAACCCTTGTCTCTTTTGGGTCTTGGGCTCAACTGAATTTAAATCCTAATGGGCCTATAACACCCGTTCAGGCCGTGGAGGACATTCTAATTGGGGCTGGTATTAATGCTTTCAACATTGAATACAATCCCATAACTGGTGGGAATGCTAATGCCGTTCAGCCTAACGTTCAGGAATTCAGTGCTGGTGCTACTGGGTTTCCGCTTGCTTCGGGAGTTCTTATGACAACCCAAGGAGGTTTTGGAAACCTCAATGACCCTGATTTAGATGTAATTACGGGCGGTTCTGCAACTAATGGATCTATTATTGAGTTTGATTTCATTCCAACAGGAGATACCCTATCGTTCAGTTATATTTTTGCTTCTTTGGAATACGCTTCATTTACCTGCTCAAACTTTAATGATGTTTTCGGGTTTTTTATCTCAGGACCAGGTATTGCTGGCCCATTTACGAACGGAGCAATTAATATTGCAACCGTTCCAGGGACAAATGTACCTGTTGCTATTAACACTGTAAATGGCGGAGCGCCTACAGGTTCAGGAAGTGCTGCAACATGTGCTGCTGCTGATCCAAACTGGATAGCAAATTCTGTATATTTTACTACTTCCTATAACCCTATTTTCACAAGTACTGCTGGGCTTCCTAATTTCACAGGGGGAACAGTTACACTAACGGCAAATGCTAGTTTGGAGTGTAACGAAGTATATCATATCAAATTGGCAATCGCAAATGATTTAGATACTGGGCTAGATTCTGGTGTGTTCTTAGAAGCGAGCTCTTTTGCCTCTGACGTAGTAGATATTGATATTCAGGCAGGTGCATCTATAGTAGACACTACACTTGTAGCTAATTGTACGGAAGGTACGATCTACTTTACACGTCCAGCGACGCAAACAGGCGACACCTTAGTTATTTATTTTCAAACTAGTGGAGACGCAACAGAAGGGTCTGATTATAATTTTTTAGCACCGGGTGATTCTATCGTATTTTTACCTGGCGAAGACACTGTGTCGTTAACAATTACGCCAACCAATGGTGGTCCATCTGGGAATCCTTTATCGCTTATTGTTAATGCGCAAACGATTACTCCATGTGGTGATACAATATTTGCCGAAGGTACCGTCTGGCTCCTTCTCGAACCCGACTTTTTGACCATGGCCACGGATACCACTACTCTTTGTCAAGATACTTCTATTACCGTTTGGGGTTCTGTTACCGGAGGGTTCCCTCCCTATAGTTATGCTTGGGATGATGGACAAACAGGCACTCCAATTCAAGTTCCGGTAGATGGGGAAAACGGACCATATTATTTCGTTTTTACAGCAACAGACCAGTGCGGATTTGAGGTTCAAGACTCTGCGTTGGTTAATTTAAACCAAACAATTGCTATTGATACAATGCTGCAGTTCCCTTCAGAATGTGGTCTAGCTACAGGGGCCGTTTCTGGTAATGGAAGTGGTTTTACAGGCACACCCTTATACACATGGACTGGTCCCGGTGCCAATAATCCTAATAATATTAATGCTACAGTTTGGGAAGACCTTCCTTCTGGATGGTACTATTTCTCTATCTCAGATGATGTATGTGCGGTAAATGACTCTATCTTCTTAGAGCAAGATCCTCCGCCAGTTGCATCATTTACTCCAAATCCTGCTTTTGGAAACGCGCCTTTAAATGTTACTTTTATAAACAACAGTTCTGGAGGTAGTTCTTATGAATGGGATTTTGATAATGGTGAGTTTGCTTCTAATACAGGGCCAACGAATGAAAACACTGTGTACAACGATGAAGGGGTCTATATCGTATCTCTAATTGTCACAGAAGGAGCTTGTGCTGATACAGCTTTCCAAACGGTTGTCGTTAACTTACTACTTCCTTTGGATTTTGATATGCCGAACGTCTTTACTCCTAATAATGATGGAAGTAATGATGTGTTTACGATTAATCCAGTGAATGCCACTGCGCTTGAAATGGTTATTTTAAATCGTTGGGGGAATGTTGTTTTCGAATCAAATGAAATAAATCAAGGGTGGAATGGTAGAAACATGAATACTGGTCAGCCATGCGCTGATGGAACATATTTCTATAAATTTACCATAACTGGAATGGATGGAGAAAGTCAGACTCAACATGGCTTTGTACATTTAGCAGGTAGTTAATACAAGTGATATTACAGCAAAAAAGCAACCTCGAAAGAGGTTGCTTTTTTAGTTTTATTCAAAAAAATGGGCTATATCCGTCCAAGGCATAGTATCAATTATACATAAATGAAATAGGTACAGTTTGAATTGATGAAACATTTTTTCCATTTAATTGGGCTGGGATAAACCTTGGAATTGATTGTATAACACGTATTGCTTCGCTATCGATCAAGGGGTGTAATCCTT
>Ga0136559_1000040_pt1 | contig 45404 bp, 47 predicted proteins | sample AntRauMeHopE1496_FD_104633 | JGI IMG/M metagenome (GOLD analysis project Ga0136559, IMG submission 104633) | Saline lake microbial communities from Rauer Islands, Antarctica - Metagenome Hop E1 #496 | ecosystem: Environmental > Aquatic > Non-marine Saline and Alkaline > Saline | place... | reverse complement strand
TTCAACTTTTATTTCTTCTTTTTAAAAAAGTAATTATACCCTATTATTAATACTATACCAATAAGGAAGTACACAAGATAGGAAGTGGGTTTTCCTTCGCCACCTACGGTTGTAAATAGACGTTCCCATCTTATTTTGTCAACAAAATTATTTGCATTGCCGTCTAGACTCATCCAGATAAAAACTGGCTTCCCAACCACATGATTTTGTGGTACATATCCCCAATATCTACTGTCTTCACTATTATGGCGATTGTCTCCCATCATCCAATAGTAATCTTGTTTAAAGGTGTATTCCTGTACAGGTTTTCCATTGAGATAAACTTGAGACCCTCTTACTTCCAATTTCTGTTCGATTCCCATCTCTTCTCCTTCATAAACTTCAATGACTCTTCTGTATAATGAAAAACTTTCCAAATCCAGTTCTACTGTTTGGCCAGATTCAGGAATATAAATGGGGCCAAAGTTGTCTCTATTCCAATTTACTTTTCCATTGTTTGGAAAAATACCAGAATCAGCTTTTCCTTTGGGTGAAATAATGCGTTGAACTGATTTTACATTGGGATGATTTTTAAATTTTGATAAATTATCTTCAGTAATCGCATTAACTTGATACAGGTCTCTCTCTCTGTCAATCCATTGCAGCCCATCTGTAATACCATATATTTCGACCAGACTTCTCATGTTGAAGCCTTGACCTTTACCTTGTACCAAATATGAATATTGTGGTTTAGCTCTTTCTGAAAGTTGTAAAGGGGTATTATTAACCAAAATTTTACCATCTACAATTTCTAGCGAATCCCCAGCGACACCTACCGCTCTCTTTACATAGTTAGACTTCTTATCTATAGGTTTGTCGTAATGTTTACCAGAATTATCTCTAAACATTCTCACAGTATCTACAGGCCAATTGAATACTACAATATCCTTACGCTGAACATTTTGAAAACCTGGTAATCTCATATATGGTAATTGGGGCTCTTGTAAATATGATTTTACACCAAGCAAGGGAATAGTATCGTGAACCATAGGAAAAGAAATCGCTGTTTGTGGAACTCTTGCACCATAATGAAATTTACTTACAAACAGAAAATCACCAACCAGCAAAGTTTTTTCTAATGAGGAGGTTGGTATAGTGAAGGGTTGCATGATATAAGTATGAACTATGGTCGCAGCCACAATAGCAAAAAGGATTGCACTTACAAAATCTCCCGATTTTGACTTCGCTTTTAAACTTCTATCCTCAATATAAGTATGGGTCGTAAAGTAGTTTATATAATAGGTATAAAGTCCCAGAGTTAAGATCTGAAGAATGGTGTCTGTGGTCTTATTTTTACCAAAGCTTCTAGCAGTTTCTACCCAAATCACCGGAAACATAATTAGGTTAACAATTGGAACGAATAGAAGAAAAACCCACCACCATGGTCTATTGATAATTTTGAAAAGCACAATGGCATTGTAAACTGGTATAGCAGCTTCCCACCAGTGTCTACCTGCACTTTGGTATAATTTCCAAGTGCCTAAAAAGTGTAGGACTTGTATAAATAAAATAAAAAGCAATAAATCGAAAAATGACATAATGAATAGGGTTAGGTTGAAGAGTTGAGTTGAAGGACATCCTTCATAGAATATACTCCGTCGTTTTGTTTAAGTATCCATTCAGCAGCTACCACTCCTCCATGAGCGAAGCCTTCCCTGGATTTTGCATTATGAGAAATGGTTATGGTATCAATATCAGAATCATAAGTCACATCATGAAATCCAAAAACACCCGCTTTTCTTTCAGCCTCGATAGGGATTGAATTTTGTGAATCTTCTGGCGGATAAGACCAATCTGTATACTCGGTTTCTTTTATAATATGATCAGCAAGACTAATGGCAGTGCCGCTAGGGGCGTCTTTTTTTTCCAAATGGTGAACTTCCTTTAACTTAACATCATACTCTTTCAACCCAGACATCATTTTAGCAAGTTGAGAATTCAATTCAAAAAAAACATTTACTCCTATACTAAAGTTGGACGCATACAAAAACTTACCAGCCTGTGATTTACAAAGTTTAACTGCATCCTCAAATCGATTTAGCCAGCCTGTTGTTCCAGACACTATGGCTATGTTATTTTCCAAACAAGCGGTTATATTAAAATAAGCGGCTTCAGGTGTACTAAAGTCTATAGCGACTTCTGCTTGTTTTAAGCGGTCTATGTCCAAGTTATTTGAGGTCTTGTAAACAATATCGTGACCTCTGGAGGTCGCAATATTCTCCACGGTTTTACCCATTTTACCATAGCCAAGTATAGCGAGTTTCATTTAATTAAATTTAAAATTCAAAGTTAAACCATAGTCGATATTTCCACTCATGAAATTGGGCTCAAAATTTGGTTGAAGCGTAAGATCTTTAGAAACATCAAACTGCTTTAAGTGCGCATCCACGTTAGCGTCTACAACGTTGAGTAAATAAAAAACTACCGTTGCTAAAATAGCAAATTCTTTGTTCTGCCTAAATTGCTTTTGCGCGTTAATCAAACCATCATTCTCAAGAATATTTTGAAATTCATCATCTTGAAAACCAGCTAATCTTCGTTTATAAGCGTTTCTGTAACGTTGATACTCCGTGTCATTTTGAAGTACTAAATATAGACTCGTCCCTATGCCAGCATAGACCAAAGGGATTTTCCAATAACTACCATTATAAGCTTGCCCCAATCCCGGTAAAATAGCCGAGTAAAAGGCCGCTCTAGCAGGGGCTAAAGGGTCGTATAGATCCAATTTGAAAGCATCTTTGGTAGAAGTCATCGTGGTTTCAACAGTCAAACTATCTTGTTCTTGACTAAAGGAACACGAACACCAACCTAAGATAAATATGGAAGTGAATAAAAATTTATGAATCACCTTGTATTAATTTTTTGATTCTTTGGAAATCCTCATCCGAGGAAAAGGGAACAATAAGTTTTCCATTTCCTTTTTTGTTGACTTTAAGTTCGACTTTAGCCCCAAAGTAGGAAGAGATTTGTTTTAAGGCTTTTGTCTTTTTTTCATCAACTTTCACCTCTTTAGAGGAAGGCTTAGATGTGTCTTTGTTTTGTTGCATGTGTCTCACCAAGTTCTCCGTATCTCTTACAGAAAGCTTATCTTTAAGTATACTCTCATACACCTGAAGCTGAACATCTGTATTGGTGATGTTTACAAGTGCTCTGCCATGACCCATACTCAAAAAACCGTCTCTCATTCCTGTTTGAATAATAGGGTCTAGCTTTAGAAGCCGAAGGTAATTTGCAATTGTAGATCTATTTTTACCAACTCTATCGCTTAATTCTTCCTGAGTTAAATCAATGTCATCCATCAATCTTTGGTATGACAAGGCGATTTCTATTGGATCGAGGTCTTGGCGTTGTATATTTTCTACCAAGGCCATTTCTAGGGACTCTCGGTCATTTGCAATCCTTATGTAAGATGGAATAGTCTCTAAGCCAAGCATTTTGGAAGCTCGGTAACGGCGTTCTCCAGATACTAGCTGGTACTTGTTAAATTCAAGTTTCCTGACCGTAATGGGCTGTATCACACCAAGTTCTCTAATGGAAGAGGCCAATTCTTTTAAGGCATCTTCACTAAAACTCGTTCTAGGTTGAAAGGGATTTACCTCAATGGCCTCAAGGCTCAATTCTACTATACTGCCTACAACCTTATCTGCATTTTTGTCTTCTGCAGATTTAATATCATTATTTGGGTCGTTCAATAAAGCCGATAAACCTCTACCGAGAGCTTTTTTCTTTGTCGTTTTCGCCATTGACTTCTAATTTGACTTCTTAATAATTTCTTCAGCTAAACTTAAATAATTACTGGCTCCTTTACTGGTTGCATCGTATTTAATGATGCTTTCACCATAACTAGGAGCTTCGCTTAAACGCACATTCCTTTGGATGATTGTTTCAAAAACCATATCATTAAAGTGTTTTTTCACTTCTTCCACCACTTGGTTGGATAAACGCAGTCTAGAATCATACATCGTCAGTAACAAGCCTTCAATGCTTAACTGATCATTATGAATTTTTTGTACACTTTTAATAGTATTAAGCAATTTACCTAAACCTTCTAAAGCAAAATATTCACATTGAATAGGAATTAATACCGAATCTGAAGCCGTTAATGCATTTAATGTTAATAAGCCTAAAGAAGGAGCACAATCAATAAGAATGTAATCAAATTTAGACTTAATAGGTAACAAAGCCTCTTTAAGCATGTATTCTCTTCGCTCAACATCTACAAGCTCAAGTTCTATGGCAACCAAATCAATATGAGAAGGAATCAACTCCAAATTTGGTGAATCAGTGTCCATAATGGCTTCTTCTGCTTTTTTGGTATGTTCCAAAAGTTGGTAAGTCCCAATTTCTACTGTTTCAATATCAATGCCGAGTCCAGATGTAGCGTTGGCTTGAGGATCTGCATCGATCAAAAGTACTTTTTTTTCCAAAACACCTAAAGCAGCAGCTAGATTTACAGCCGTTGTAGTCTTTCCTACACCGCCTTTTTGGTTTGCAATTGAAATTATCTTACCCATAAAGTTTTTCGAATTTTCTAATGTAAAATTACAATTTATTGTGGCATGACAGCATTCTCCAATTAATTATAACGATAGGAAGTTAGCAGTTATTTCTTTTTTTGAGAGCGAATCATTTCTTCTAATTGGTCCCACATCTCTGGTGTCACCATTTCCAAAAGATTAAATTGACCTGCGCCTTTTAGCCATTCACCACCATCAATTGTAATGACCTCTCCGTTAAGGTAATGTGCAAAATCTGAAACTAAATAAGCGGCAAGATTAGCTAATTCTTGATGGTCGCCAACGCGATTAAGCGGTACTTTTTTAGCAAGATCAAATTTTTCTTTTAGATCTCCTGGCAATAATCTATCCCAGGCCCCTTTAGTAGGGAATGGTCCTGGAGCAATCGCGTTAAATCGAATTCCATATTTGGCCCATTCCACAGCCAAGGATCTTGTCATGGCCAGTACACCAGCTTTTGCAGTGGCGCTAGGGACAACATAACCAGACCCTGTCCAGGCGTAAGTGGTAACTATATTAAGGACCGTTTTATTAGTTTGTTTTTTATCTATCCAATATTTACCTAAGGCAAGCGTACAATTTTTACTGCCCTTCAAAACAATATCGATAATAGTATCAAAGGCGTTTGTAGATAATCGTTCTGTTGGGGAAATGAAATTTCCCGCAGCATTATTTAAAAGAACATCTACTTCACCAAAAGCGGTATGTGCCTGTTCTATCATATGCTCAACTTCATCATAGTGCCTCACATCACATTGAACAGGTAAACACTTCCCACCGGTTTCCTCTTCTAGAGTTTTTGCACTAGCCTTAAGTTTTTCTAAGTTTCTGCTGGTGATGACAACATTAGCTCCAAGTTCTAGAAAATAACGGGTCATAGACATCCCTAGACCGCTTCCACCTCCAGTTACTATTATTGTTTTGCCTTCTAAGGCATCATCTCGTAACATTTTCTTTTTAAAATCCATCAAATAATTTTTTATCAATTTACGAATTAAAGCATCAAATTCAAGTTTTCCAATACTGCTTTCGGTTAAAATTCTAAGAACACTATCCAAAATAGAATAAAACCAAGCGCAAAGGTACTTAAAGCAACTTTTTTCAATTCAGGATCTAAGGTTTTAGGATCTGTATAGTGGTATATTTTCCTAAGATGAATTGCTAATGGAATGAAGGCAGTTAAGGGTAGTAAAATCCAATTGTAGCTAGAATAGGTGTCTAAATTAAGGAAAATTACCATACAGATGAAAGCCAAAAGTATCAATGAGAAATGGTAAGGTTTTGCAAACTTTTTCCCGCCTTTAACCACCAGAGTCATTTTTTTTGAGTTTCGGTCGCTCAATTCGTCTCGCATATTGTTCAAATTCAAAACTGCGCTACTCAACAATCCTATGCTAATTGCTGGTAAAAACATCCAAACATCCAATTGCTTTGTCATCAGAAAATTAGAACCTAAAACACTCATGATTCCAAAAAAAAGAAAGACAAATATATCTCCTAACCCTTTATACCCATAGGCAGAATCCCCAACTGTATATTTAATAGCGGCAATAATTGCTGACGCCCCTAAGCCCATAAATAGCAAACTCAGAAAAAAATTTTCTTTGCCAAAACTGATATAAATTAAGCTTAAGGCGAGTATGGCTGTTATGATTGCAGTTAAAATAATACCCTTCTTCATTTCCTTATCAGAGATAACCCCGCTTTGTAAAGCTCTCATAGGGCCAATACGCTCATCGTTATCGGTTCCTTTAACTCCATCTCCATAATCATTCGCGAAATTTGATAAAATTTGTAACCCCAAAGTGGTGGCAATGGCTAACCAGAAAATACTTATATCAAATTGATCGGACGGCAAAGCAAGAGCAGTTCCCACCAAAATTCCAGATATGGATAGCGGTAAGGTTCGTAATCTAGCTGCTGAAATCCAAGCTGCTGTTTTACTCATATTTAAATTCCTGTATAATTCGAAGGCGTAATAGCTTTAAGCTCAGTTTTGATAGTTTCAGACACTTCAAGTGTATCGATAAAAGATGAAATGCTTTTTTCGTCAATTTTAGAGTGAGTTCTAGTCAATCCTTTTAGAGCTTCATAAGGATTTTCGAAACCTTCGCGTCTTAAAATCGTTTGTATAGCTTCCGCCACAACCGCCCAGTTGGCATTCAAATCTGCTTGTATTTTATCTGGATTTAAAACTAATTTATCAAGTCCTTTTCCTGTAGATTGAAGTGCAATAAGCATATGACCTAGAGGGACGCCCAGATTTCTTAAAACTGTACTGTCTGTAAGGTCTCTTTGAAGCCTGCTTATAGGTAATTTGGCAGAGAGATGCTCTAGTAAAGCATTTGCAATGCCTAGATTTCCTTCGGAATTTTCAAAATCAATTGGGTTCACTTTGTGTGGCATTGCTGAAGAACCTATCTCACCTTCTTTTATCTTCTGTTTGAAGTAATCCATTGAAACATAGCTCCAAATATCTTTATTCAAATCTAGTAAAATAGTATTAATTCGTTTCATAGCGTCAAAAGTGGAAGCCATGTTATCGTAATGCTCTATTTGAGTTGTTGGAAACGAATGTTTCAACTTAAGACGTTTTTCTACGAAATCTTTTCCAAAAGCTTTCCAATCAATACTTGGGTAAGCTACTTTGTGCGCATTAAAATTTCCTGTAGCTCCCCCAAATTTGGCAGACGACGGAATAGTTTTTAGTTGGTTTAATTGTTCTTGAAGTCTCACTTGAAATACTTCAAACTCTTTGCCGAGTCGAGTAGGGGAAGCGGGTTGACCATGAGTTCTTGCCAGCATAGGGATATCTTTCCACTCTTTTGCTTTTGTTCTAATTTTTTCTAAAATATCTTCCAATTGTGGAATATATACGTCCTGAACAGCCTCTAGCAAGGTTAAGGGGATAGCTGTATTGTTGATGTCCTGAGAGGTTAATCCAAAGTGAATAAATTCTTTAGAGGCTTTTAAATCTAAATTATCCATTCGATCTTTGATAAAATATTCTACAGCTTTTACGTCATGGTTGGTAATGCTTTCAATGGACTTAATTTTTTGAGCATCTTCTATACTGAAGTCTACATAAATTGCTCTTAATTTTGGATATAGGGAAGAATCAAAGCTTTTTAGCTGTGGAAGTGGTAGTTCACATAGCGCTATAAAATACTCTATTTCTACCCTTACTCTATATTTTATTAAAGCATGTTCGCTAAAGTACTTTCGGAGAGATTCAGTTTTGTTGGCATACCGGCCATCTATTGGGGAAATTGCATCAAGCGAATTCATGTAATATTATTTTATTTCGCTAGCAAATATAAGCTTTCATAATCATATTTTTATGGAATATAGGCTTACTTTTTATGGCTTTTCAAGTTATAGAATTCGAGTGTATGCTATTTAAGCTAAAAGCTTTCGAACCAATTTATCTACTCCTGTGGTTGCTTTTTCAGCATATATATCTATACCAGACGATTCTGATATGGAGGGTTTGGGGTCTATAAAATAAATGGGGGTAGAAGAGGGAGCAAAATCGATAAGTCCAGCGGCTGGATAAACCTGCATGGAGGTTCCAATAATGATAAGGATATCAGTTTGTTTTAAAATGTCAATTGCTTTTTCTATCATTGGAACGGCTTCTCCAAACCAAACCACATGAGGCCTTAATTGGTGATGGTGTTCACAAAAATCTCCTAGATTTAAATCAACTTTCCAATCATAAATAAGATGATGGTCGAAGGTGCTTCTTACTTTCATAAGCTCACCATGAAGATGAGTTACCTGTGAACTTCCAGCACGTTCATGAAGATCATCTACATTTTGAGTAATGATATCTACATTAAATTGCTTTTCAAGATCTACTAAACGTTGATGTGCTAAATTGGGTTGAACAGCTAGTAATTGTTGCCTTCTTTTATTGTAAAAGTCTAAGACTAAACTAGGGTTTTTTTCAAAGGCTTGAGGTGTTGCAACTTCCATAACATCATGACCTTCCCAGAGTCCGCCGTGATCTCTAAAAGTCTTCACACCACTTTCGGCGCTTATACCTGCTCCGGTAAGTATGCTGATGTGTTTCAAATTATTATCTGTTGATGGCTCTGTATTCCTCGAAACAATTGCTTATGGCATCAAGCACTTGCAAATCGTTTGCAGTGGTAATAAAGTCTCGAGAATAATTGCATTTATCCAAAACTTGATCTATATCGTCTCTACTGATTTGTAAAACGGCAGAAAGGGTTTCTCGATCAAATTTATCTTGAAGGATATCCTTTATACTTTCGTTCATTTTCATTTTTCGTAAACGACGCATTTGTTTTTCTTTACTACTAAACGTTTTATAGAGTAAATCGGCAGGATTGGAAATAGATTGAAGAACTTTAGAAATAGCGCTTTTTTGGTAATTACCTCCTTCGTATGCATAATCTAAACCCGAAATGCTGTATCTGTAATTATCGTATATAGGAATATTTCTGGCATCGATCTCTAAATAACCAGTCAATTGGATTTCTTGAAGTTTTACTTCCTGAAGTGCAATTGCAGATTCTGTCATTTTGATTTTTACGTCACCAAACTTAACCCAATCTTCAGTAATTTTTACTTGAATAGATCTGAATCCCAAATAAGAAAGATAAAGCGTATCATTAATATAAGCTTTTACATTAAATTGACCATCTTTATTGGTAGTAGACCCTTTTACCGTATTGATGTCTACGATATTTACATTTTCTAAAGGCTTATCATTAGCAGCATTCATCACTACACCAGTTATGGTTTGAAGCTCTTTTTCTTGACTACAAACTATGGTGGTAAAAGTAATAATCACCAATAAACTTAAAGTGGTTTTGAATTTCATATAATAAAAATAGTCATTTCAGAGCGATTAGATAACTCCGAAATGACTTTTTTAAACCTTTTATTTAGCCCTTCTTTCGTCTTCTTTCAAAAGAATTTTTTACGTTAGATCCTCCTGGTTTTTTACCCTTAAAGTCAGAAGATTTATCCTTGTCGAATCGTTTTCTAGGTTTGCGATCCCGTGATTTATCACCACCTTTTCTGCCACCGCCACCACTGCTGCCGCCGCTCTTTTGATCTTTGGTGATTTCAACATTTACATGTCTACCTTTAAGCATAAAGCTTTCAAAAACAGACTCTACTTTTTCAACATCATCTGTAGCGACATTGAAGAATGAAAAGGTGTTTTTAACATCTACTTTAGCAACTCCATCACGATCTAGATTCAACTGTTCTTTTAGGAAGTCTTTCATCGACATCCAGTCGAAACCATCTTTTTCACCAATATTTATGAAAAATCGAGTTTCATCTCCGTAATCTTTTCCTGAAGAATAAGAATCATCAGCAGAGTGCTGAGGGACTTTTGGAGCATTTTTATAATAGTTATGAAATCTTGAAAATTCAACAGAAAAGAATTTTTTAATAATATCTTCTTTGCTTAACTCTTCAAATTCAGCTTCTAGACTTGGGATAAAAGGATCTATTGCAGGATTGATCTCAGTCTTTTTAATCTCTTCTGCCAAATGAAATAATTGACGTTTACAAATCTCATCTCCAGAAGGTAATTCCTCTTGAGTGAATTTCTGTCCAATCATTTTTTCGACTTGTCGGATCTTTCTGACTTCACTTTTAGTGACAATGACCAAAGATTTACCTTCTTTACCAGCACGACCAGTTCTTCCACTACGGTGAGTGTAAATTTCAATTTCGTCTGGGAGTTGGTAATTGATCACGTGTGTTATATCATCTACATCAATTCCACGAGCAGCAACATCTGTTGCTACTAACATTTGGATTTGTTTTTTTCTAAAACTGTTCATCACCATATCTCTTTGAGCTTGGCTCAAATCTCCATGTAAAGCAGAAGCATTATACCCATCTTCGATGAGTTTTTCAGCTACTTTTTGAGCGTCTCTTTTGGTTCTACAAAAAACGACAGCATAGATGTCTGGATTGGCGTCAACCACTCGTTTTACAGCACTGTACCGGTCTCTACCACCTACGATAAAAAACTCGTGACTTACAGATTTTGTAGAGATATTTTTCTGTCCAACAGTGATCTCCTTAGGATTTTTCATGAATTTCTTAGCGATAATCGATACCTCTTTTGGCATCGTTGCACTAAATAACCATGTGTTTTTTTGATCCGAAGAATGAGCTAGAATTTCTTTTATGTCCTCAAAGAATCCCATGTTCAACATCTCATCCGCTTCATCCAAGATACATATACTAATATTCGAAATATCAATAATGTTTCTCTGGATCATATCTTTCATACGTCCAGGGGTTGCCACAATAATTTGTGCCCCTCTTTTAATTTGTCTGGCTTGGTCAGTGATACTTGCACCTCCATATACTGCAACAGTATTAAGGTTTTGGTAGTATTTTGAATACTGTTTTAGCTCGTTGGTGATTTGCATACACAATTCACGAGTTGGAGATAAAATTAAACCTTGCGTTTTTTTGGAATTGAGGTCAATGTTCTGAATAAGAGGAAAACCGAATGCGGCTGTTTTTCCTGTACCCGTTTGGGCTAGTGCAACCATATCGGTTGCCTCTTCGAGTAAAACAGGAATTGTTTGTTCCTGTACTTCACTCGGGGACTCAAATCCTAAATCTTCGATTGCTCTCAAGATTTCAGGGCTTAAGCCTAATGATTCAAATGTAGTCATATATATTTTAAAAATGAATGCAAATGTAGGTATTCCTGCATTAGTTACACGGGCTTATTGTATTTATTTTATATGTTCAAAAATTCTATGAGTTGTTGAAAGGCTAAACTTCTATGACTTATTTTATTTTTTTGAGCCGAGTGCATTTCAGCAAAAGTTTGTGAATACCCTTTAGGTTTAAAAATAGGATCGTATCCAAACCCACCGTTTCCAGACTCTTCTTTTGTGATTTCTCCTTCACAAATTCCTGTAAATTGGTGTTCTACTCCTTGGTTTTTATAATAAATCACAGTTTTAAACCTTGCCGATCTGTCTTTAAACTGTTCTAGATTCTTGAGGAGTTTTCTTTTATTAGCTTTATCGCTTTTATCTTCTCCTGCATAACGAGCGGATTTTACCCCAGGTTCACCATCCAAGGCCTCCACTTCCAATCCTGTATCATCGGCAAAACAAGGAAAATTGTATTTTTCTACAATAGCCTCAACTTTAATTTTTGCATTAGCTTCTATAGTACTTCCATATTCTTCAATCTCCTCTTTATAACCTATATCGAAAAGTGATTTAAGCTGAATGTGACTGGGTAACAAGGCTTGAATTTCTTTTACCTTGTTTGGATTATGTGTAGCGAAAATAAGTGTCATTTATAAAAGTCCTTTTGCTTTGATTTCTAAATATTTGTTGATAGTGTTTACAGATAGATCTTTAGGTTTGGTTAATATAGCTTGTATACCATTTTTTTCCAATTCCTTTACCATAAGTTTTTTGTTGTAGACGAATTCTTGAGCAATTGTTTTATCGTAAATCTCACTCACCTTCCTTGTTTTAAGTGAAGCCATATCCTCCAATTCAGTATTTTCAAAAAAAATAACTACTAAAAGGTGAGACTTAGCTATGGCTCTAAGGTAGGGCAACTGTCGTTTTAAACTGGAGATATGCTCAAAGTTTGTATATAACATCAATAAACTACGCTGCGCAATCGATCGTTTACAATTGGCATAGAGTCGATTAAAGTCAGAAACTGAAAAACCAGTATTTATGCCATATAAGGTTTCCAAAAGTGTATTAAAATGTGTTTTTTTGGAATTGGCAGGAACATAGTTATGTACTGTTTCTGCAAAAGTAAGCATCCCTACTTTGTCGTTTTTCTTTAGGGCGATGTTGCTGAAGGCAAGTGAAGAATTTATCGCATAATCTAATAAGGATAAACCTTCAAAGGGCATTTTCATCGCACGGCCCACGTCAATGATGTTATATATGGGCTGAGATTTTTCATCTTGATATTGGTTTACCATCAAACTTCTATGCTTGGCCGTAGCCTTCCAATTTATTGTGCGAATATCGTCGCCTGTCACATAATTTTTAATTTGCTCAAACTCCATGGTATGCCCAATCTTTCTAATTTTTTTCATCCCATATTGGCTCATTTTCTGATCGATAGCCATAAAATCTAAAGCTCTCATCTGCATAAAGGAAGGGTATACTTTTACCAAAGATTCATTTTCAAACCTAAAGCGCCTTTTGACTAACCTTAATTTTGAACTCACATAACAGTTGAGAAAACCAAACCTATATTCACCTCTTTGAACTGGTGTTAAGGTATAAGAGAATTTATCTTTTGAGTTTGCTTGGACAGTCCAACTTTTTAAAAAATCTCTCTTTTGAAATTGTTCCGGAATTTCATCTATAATATCCGTTTGGATTGTAAATGGATAAAGATTGGTAAGTCGAATACGGACAGGATTGGCATCGCTATTCGAAAATTTATGAGCGACTTCCCGAGAAGCAAAAAAACCATTTCTTTGGTAAAGTCTGTAAAGATCTATAGCGAAGACGATGCAGAATATGACTAAAAGTACAGTGCTAATGGTGAACAGGCTATGAAACCAAAACGAAAGCAAATACAACCCCGAAAAACCATAAAGGATTTTGAAGAAATTTTGACCAAAATAAAGAGATGAAAAAAATTGACGCACTATCTAGGGATTTCTATAGTATTTTGGATTAAATCAATGACTTGCTCTGGTGTAGTTCCTTCCATTTCTTTCTCTGGCGAGAGCATAATTCTGTGGTTTAATACAGGTTTAAGACTGGACTTTACGTCTTCGGGGGTTACAAAATCTCTACCTTGTATAGCGGCAAATGCCTTTGCTGCTTTCAATATGGATAAAGAAGCTCTAGGAGAACCTCCTAAGATAAGGTGAGGATGAGATCTAGTTTGTAGGACAATTTCTGCCACATAATCGAAGATTTTATCCTCTACAACAATATCGTGTATTTGATCTCTGAATTTTAAGAGTGTTTCAATATCCATGACGGCTTTGACCTCATCCATGGATGACTTTGACTTGCGCAAATGGTGTGATTTGAGAATTTTCACTTCTTCTTCCAAGTTTGGATAGTCGATTTTTAATTTGAATAAAAAGCGATCCAGCTGAGCTTCAGGCAAAGCGTAGGTTCCTTCTTGATCTATAGGGTTTTGAGTAGCTATCACCATAAATGGTGGTGGCATTTTGTACTCAACGCCATCCATAGTAATCTGCTTTTCTTCCATCACTTCAAACAAAGCGGCCTGAGTCTTAGCAGGAGCTCGGTTGATTTCATCAATCAAGACGATATTAGAAAAAATTGGACCTTTTTTAAACTCAAAATCAGAGTTGTCAATTTTTAATACCGAAGTTCCTAGAACATCACTAGGCATTAAATCTGGCGTAAATTGAATCCTGCTAAAACCGGTATGAATGGATTTAGCAAACAATTTGGAAGTCATAGTTTTGGCAATTCCTGGCACACCTTCAATGAGAACATGGCCATCGGTCAGCAAGCCTACAATGAGTAATTTTATAAAATCTTGTTGACCTATAATAACTTTAGCCAGTTCACCTTTTATGGCTTCAACTGAAGTTTTTAGCTCTTCTAAGGGTATTCTATTATTGAATTCTAGTGGGTTTTCTTCTTGCATAATTTAATAGTTAAAATGGGATATTTTATGATCCAAATTTATAAGTTCTTTTTCACTAATGGTTTCTGAGGTATTTATAAATTCAATATATTTAAATAATTCCTCTAAGTCTTCATAATTCTGATTTGTTTTTTGCGACAGCTCTTTTAGAAACCTAGCATCTACCTTTTGAGTTGATAGTCCATAACGATTTCTGATTTTGTCTAGAAACGACAGAATTTGTTTTTGGGCTATAGCTTTATGGTCTTTTTTATCCAAATACATACCAGCAATGGTTTGTGCAAATTCTCGAGATTTATTTTCTACTGAAGTTATAATGGGGATAGGCCTTTGTTTTCTTTTACCTCCAAATAAAATAAATAAAATCGAGGATATGATGATTAAATAATAGGTCGTTTTCAAATAGATGTTGGAGAGTAAATAATATAAAGGATTTGTTATTTTTTCCTTGCCTGCTTTATAGTAATTATCCCAAAGAATGGGTTCATTGAAATTAATATAATTTAAGATTCTGGCTGTATAACTACTATTGGACCCATCTACCATAAAATAGTTGGTAAAGGTTTGGGGAGCTAGATGGCATAAAAAATAACCATTACCCCAGCTCACCTTTACAAAATTGATATGGCGAGCATTCTCGTCCTCACTTCCCTTTAATGCGGATTGAGCGAATCCTAGAGATTGAGTTTTGGTTGAATCTATTTCAGAAAAGTAAAGATATTCAAAAGCCTTTTTGGATTTTTTGGCAGATTCTAATTTAAGGTTTTCTTCTACTAAATTGAAGCTAGGCTTATATTCTATTTGAGAATTACTCAGGTAAAAACTTATGTCAATACCCAATGTGTCCAAAAGGGATTTAGGAATTCCCTGAGAGGATATAAAAGCTGTATTTCCACTATTTACCCATTCCAAAAGTTGATCGATTTCTTCTTTGGTCAAATTGATATATTCGTTCAAGAAAAAATAAGTACCCTTTTGTTGAAGGCTATCTTGAAAACTCTCAAAGGGGGATTTCTTGACATGTTGAATATCGGTGTCTAAAGAAGATAAACTTTTGTAAAACACCTCTGTTCCTAAAGCTTTATTGTCTGTATGCACGTAACTAGGAAACCAATCTACAGGCTTTTCAGTAGTTGCATCAAGAATAATGATTAAAATGATAACTCCTATTAGTCCAATGATTAAGCCTTTGTTTTTTTTATCCATCAGCTTTTAGATTTTGAATGTTGATGATTAAATTTTCAGATCGGGATTTGACTTTTTTGAAATCAGTCCCATTCAATTCAAAGTCTCCATACCAAACAAATTCATACAGTCGAGCCAGATAGCTAAAGTCTGTTTTGATTATATCTTGAGTGATTTCAGATTTATAATCAGAATTGGTTTTTTGAAATTGATAGTCAATTATTTTTTTCTCTCTTAACTGTTTCAAGGTATTTAGAAATAAATAGCGAGAGGCTAACCTGTAATTTTCATTCTGCTCGGCTTCTTCCACCAAGCTCATCAGGTCTTTTTGTTTTAAAAGCTGTTCCTCTTCAGATAAGTCGACCAGGTTTTGATGTTGAGCACTTGTTTTTTGTTTGGAACTATAGTATTTGCTAAACAACCAAATGATTAGCATACCAATGCCTACAATAACAAGAATTTTTAAAACTAAAGCCACGTAATTCCAAAGGTTTCCCTCCTCAATACCAGACAGCAACCAATTCAAAAATTTATTCCACTGTAAGTTTAGCCAGTTTTTAAATTTATCCCAAGCTGAAGGCTCAACAAGCATTTTGAAGTAATTATAATTATCATCCGCCTTATAGGATTCAATAATTGTTTTATCAAATTCGATAGGTGTTGTGTCGAGTTGAAGACTTTCTTTTTGCAAAATAGGCGTAAAAGATAGAGCAGGAGGTGAGCCCCCTAACTTTAAAAAGAGGAGTAAAAAGAGGAGTAATTTTATGGTTTTTATTTTAATTTCCAATGTTATCTATATCTTCTAAGGTACCTGTTTTGTTATGGATTTCATTCAAGTTAAAATAAATGAAAACCAGTGAAATAAAGGTAACTAATCCAATAATATACTGAGCAATGGAAGCAAATATATATAAGGTGAGGTATAGCCAATTATTTCCTAAACCTAAAGCCCCACTATTTCCTGCACCTTCTTCAAGTGACGTAAATGTTTCTACAGCAGTCAATATAACTACTGGAAGTTGAAATATTCCACCTACAAGGGATATCAATATACTTATGACTAAAATGGTTGCAAAAGTAATCCACCAGTTTTGTTTTATAAGTTGAAAACATTCAGAAAATGCATCAGAAAAGGATTTCTCCTGAAAGACAATTACCGAAAAAATTAAAGATAAAGGTATCACTAAATAAACACCTGGAAGGAAGCATAGTAAAAAGCCAATGAAGCAAAGGATGCCAACGACGAATAAGCTAAGAAGGGTTTGGCCAAAGAAACGTCCAATATATAAACTCACCTCCTCATCCTTGATCTCTCCCATATTATCAACATAACTCTTGATAATACTATTAATCGTAGTTAAGCTCATTGCTGAGTAAGCTATGGAACTTAAAATAACGAGAATTATGGAAAATCCTGTATTCTTAAATGTATTGAGTAATAAGGCTTCGACTCCATTTTCTAAAAGCGAATTGGCGGAGTTCAGCGACGTATATTGGTAATAGGTGCCAGTGGCCACTGCAAGGAGTAATAGCCAGCCTACGTGTTTTAAGTACAACCTAAAAATAGTTTTATACTCTTGCCTTATAAACTTAAAGGTATCTGAGATAATAGTGCCAAGATCTCGTTGTTTTTTAAAGAGGATGTAATTGTTTTGCATGTTTTTTATAGATTATTTGTGGTAAAAAGACATAATAATAAAGAATGAGAGCTAAAGACGATACAATAATTAAGATGGCCAGCCAGTCTGGCATGCCAGTTAAACGGGTAACAAAACCTTCTAAAAATCCGGCTATGATGAAAAAGGGTATTGTGCTTATAACAATTTTGAGTCCAGCTTTCACTCCTTTTATAAAGGATTGTAGTCTTGTGTAGGTTTTTGGAAACAGGAGACTCTTCCCCATAACAAGGCCAGCGCAGGCAGCAACGATGATAACAGAAATTTCTATAGTGCCGTGAATCCAGATGGTTCTTGCAGATTCCCATAGCAAACCTTGGTCGTAAAAAAAATACTGAAAAGACCCCAGCATTATTGCATTCTGCAAGATGATGTAGACAGTACCTAAGCCGGCTAAAATCCCTGCAATAAACGCATAAAGAGCTACTTTTATATTATTTATTGTAATGCCAAGAAACATATCCGTTTCATTGGCCTTTTTGTAAACCGCCATTGGATCTCCATTTTGGATATTATCGATAGTGGAGTTGACATAGGCATCTCCCAAAATTAATCTTACAAAGGAATCGTCTGAAGATCCAGAATAGGCTCCTATAGCAGCAAAACTTACAAAAAGAATAAAAGCAAGCAAGAGCATTGAACGGTGTTTGTAAAAAAACAGTGGAAATTCTTTAAAGTAAAATTGAAATATTTTGTTCTTAGATTCCTTTTTAGTTTTGTAAATCTTCTGATGAGCTCCTACAGAAAGTTCATTGAGATAAGCTAAAGTTTCACTATTAGAGTAAAAAGTTTGGGCGTAATTTAAATCTTCGTTGAGTTCCACGTAAAGTTGAGAAAGCTCATCTGGTGAAATACGAATATTATTTAGTAGAACTCTTTCGAATTTTAACCATTTGTCTTTATTTTGCCTAACAAAAGCTGCCTCTCGCATTTTTATTAAATTTATTCAAAGAAACGCAATTCATGGGTTATTTTCAAATAGAAACTGCACAAAATGTGAAGATTCAACAAAATGTAGCTACAGTCTGGGATAGGATTTTAGCTTTCGTTATAGATTTTATTGTTATCATAGCTTATGTATTTGCTACTATCGCTGTGATGACTGGGTTAAATGTTTCTCCTTTTGAGGGTTTTGCCACCTCTCTGGTCATTGGTTTACCGCCGTTTTTATACCATTTATTGATGGAAACTTTTCTAAATGGACAAAGTGTAGGTAAAGCATCCATGCGTTTGCGAGTAGTCAATCTAGATGGTTCGAAGCCTCAATTTTCTGGATATTTAATTAGGTGGTTGTTTAGGATAGTAGACATAAGTTTGGTTAGTGGTGCTGTTGCAGTTTTGGTTATTTTACTAAATGGTAAAGGTCAACGGCTTGGGGATCTTGCTGCCAAAACAGCAGTGATTTCTGAACGACGTAAAACAGGCTTTGAAAAGATGTTGAATTTCGAAATTGAAGAGTCTTACAGTCCACGCTATCCTCAAGCAGCCACGTTGACAGACAAGGATATGAGGCGAATTAAAGCCGTTTTTGATAAAGCCCAAAGAGGATCCGACCACTTCATCATTATAAAACTCAGTGATAAGGTAGCCTCTCAATTGAACATTCAACTAGAACAATCTCCACAAACATTTATACAAACCCTGCTAAAGGATTATCACTATTATAGTACTCGCTAATGGATTATATTTTAATTTTAGACATCTTAGGAGTTATCGCTTTTTGTATATCGGGTGTATTGTCCTCGTTAAAAAAGCGCATGGATGCCTTTGGCATTTTGATTATTGCTTTTGTGACTTCAGTTGGAGGGGGAACTTTAAGGGATGTCTTACTGGGTCTTCCAGTTATGTGGTTGCATGATATGACTTACGTGTATGTGATTATAGTGACAACAGTTTTGGCTGTGATTTTTAGAAAAAAACTATCCTATTTAAGAAAATCGCTTTTTCTTTTCGATACTTTGGGAATAGGTTTATACACCGTTGTAGGGGTAGAAAAAGGTCTTTCTCAAGAACTACCTGCAATCATTTGCGTAGCCTTAGGCACGATGAGTGCTTGCTTTGGTGGGGTTATTCGGGATATATTATGTAACGATATTCCCCAGATTTTCAGAAGGGAAATTTATGCAACTGCCTGTATTTTAGGAGGATTGAGCTATTTCGTTTTTCTAAAACTCAACTTCCCAGAGAGCCTGATTTTTTTCATTTCAGGATTGGTCGTTATTATTGTTAGACTCTCTGCAGTGATCTTCAAAATATCTCTGCCTTCTGTTTACAAAAAGGATGAGGATATTAGGGATTATTGGTAACTTTATCGAATGACCTTCATGTCTAGGCCTACGTTGGTAAGTGGCCATTCGCTTCCATCGGTTTCCATATCGTCTATTTTTTCTACCACTTCCATGCCTTTTATGACTCTCCCAAAGACCGTATGATCTTGGTCTAGATGATAAGCGCCATCAAGTTTTGTGACAATAAAAAATTCAAAAGGAGAAGAGGCATTACTTATATTTTGCTCCGCATATTTTGCAGCGGATAAAGTACCATAATCGTGTTTATGCCGACTTATAAATTCATTTGGTATTAAAAAATTGCCTAAAGCATTTCTAAAGTCGTATGTGCCCATTCTATCGCTATTTCCACCTTGTATCACAAAATTATTAGCGACTCTATGAAAAACAGTCGTGTCAAAATATCCAACTTTAACCAGTCTTATAAAATTCGCTCTGTGTAAAATAGGCTCAGCATAAAGCTCTACAGTAAAGGATCCCTTATCGGTGATCACCTCAACAATAGTTTCAGGATTGTCTTCGGCGTAGGCCTTTAGAAATGGTATTAATTCTTCTTGTGTTATTGTTTTGATTTTTGATAAATCTCGATCACTTTGTCCATTAGAGGGAATATTGACTTCAACTTTCTTTTCAGTCATTTTTTTCTCAAGGCTGCTTTGTATAGTTGAATTATCTTTGTTTTCTTTACAAGATGTAAAAACGAATACTATACTTAAAATTAAAAATGGAATTTTCATCATTAGACTATTTAATCACAAAATTAAAGAAAATAGAGCTTCCTGGTGAATCTTTTCATTACCAACTCGCGCCTTTATTTCGTCAAAAAGAATTGGAAACCTTAAGTGAGAAACGAAAAAACGCCAATTATGCTGGGGTAATTTCGCTATTATACCCTAAAAATGGTGAAATACATATGGCTTTCATCTTGAGGAAAACTTACAAAGGGGTGCATTCAAATCAGATTGGATTTCCTGGTGGACGCTATGAAGAGGTTGATTTGAATCTTGAACGAACAGCCTTAAGAGAAACGGAAGAAGAAATTGGAGTAGAGGCAAACAAGATTAAATTGATAAAGCCACTTACACAGCTTTATATACCACCTTCCAATTTTTTGGTTTATCCATTTCTGGGCTATGTTGATTTTGAACCAAGTTTCGTTTTACAGGAAAGTGAAGTGGAAAATATGATAGAAATCCCTCTGTCCATTTGTTTAGATAAAAACAATTTGAATACAGAAATCATTCAAGCTTCTTACGCTAAAAATGTAGAAGTACCTGCTTTCAATTTTAACGGTAATGTGGTTTGGGGAGCTACTGCTATGATTTTAAGTGAAATAAGAGAACTCTTTTCTAGGATAGCATAAGCCTATAAAACCGTATATTTGAAAATTAATTTTTTTGAGATATGGGCTTATTAAAGAAAAATCCTTTTGGACACTATCTGTTTTTAAAAAAGTGGATAATAAGGATTATGGGTGGAATGACCCATCAACGTTATCGAGGTTTCAATGATCTCCAAATAGAAGGGTCTTCCATTTTAAAAAATTTGCCCGATAGAAATGTCTTGTTTGTATCCAACCACCAAACTTACTTCGCAGATGTGGTTGCTATGTATCATGTGTTTAATGCTTCCTTAAGCGGAAGAGATGACAGTATTAAAAACGTAGGCTATTTATGGGATCCTAAGTTGAATATTTACTATGTCGCAGCTGCTGAAACAATGAAGAAAGGTTTCTTGCCAAAGGTTCTAGCCTATGCAGGATCCATAAGCATAGATAGAACCTGGAGAGCTGATGGGCAAAATGTAAATCGCCAAGTGAAAATGAGCGATATTTCTGATATAGGAAAAGCTTTAGATGATGGTTGGGTGATCACCTTTCCTCAAGGCACGACGAAACCCTGGAAACCAATAAGAAAAGGAACAGCCTTCATCATAAAAAAATATAAACCTATTGTTATACCTATAGTTATAGATGGCTTTAGACGTTCTTTCGATAAAAAAGGAATTCGTATCAAAAAGAGAAATATTCTTCAATCTATGGTCATTAAAGAGCCGTTGGATATAGATTATGATAATGAAAAGGTGGAAAGCATTATAGAAAAAATTGAATATGCTATAGAGCAACATCCCTCGTTCCTCAAAGTGATTCCAGAAAGTGAAATTAAAGCCCACGAGTCGCTGAACGAACAGCGTCGCTATAGCGCCAAGACTAATAAAGATAGAGATTTGTAGTTAAAACTAGTTTAAACCCAAACCTTGTTGCTGTTTTCAGGATCTATAAAACTATATTTATAAAAATTAATACTTATGAAAACACTGAGATATAATAATAACGATGAGATGGATGCTATTGGTTTAGGAACTTGGAAATCTGAACCTGGCGCTGTCAAAAAAGCTGTAAAACACGCTTTAAAGATTGGTTATAGACATATCGATTGTGCTGCAGTTTACGGAAATGAAAAGGAAGTGGGCGATGCTTTAAAAGAGGTTTTCGATGAAGGGAATATTTCCAGACCTGAGGTTTGGATCACTTCAAAATTATGGAATACCAATCACAAAGAAGCAGATGTAAAACCAGCTTTGGAACAGACATTAAAAGATCTTCAACTAGATTATATCGATTTATATTTAATTCATTGGCCAGTAGCTTTTAAACCAGAATTAGAAGGTTTCCCTTCTTCAGATGATGATTTCTTATCCTTAGAAGAGGTTCCTATAAAAGAAACTTGGGAAGCTATGGTTCAACTAAAAAATCAAAGTCTTATAAAACATATTGGTGTATCCAATTTCAGCAAAAAGAAATTAGAAGATTTAATGTCCAAAACAGACGTGATTCCAGAAATGAATCAAATTGAATTACATCCTTATCTACACCAAGACGATCTTGTAGATTTTTGCCATAAACAGGGCATTAACCTTACGGCATTTTCACCTTTGGGCAGCCAAGATAGAACCGAAGCCATGAAAGCAGACAATGAACCTTCTCTATTGGAAAATGAAGTGGTCACTGCAATCGCCAAAAAGCATGGCGCTTCTGCTGCTCAGGTACTTATCCAGTTTCATCTTGAAAGGAATGTGGCAACTATTCCTAAATCCACCAATGAAGAGAGAATTCAAGAGAACTTAGAGAGTCAAAAGCTTAATCTAGATGAAGAGGATATGAAGGATCTAAAATCTATTGATAATCATTACCGATACGTCAATGGGAAATTTTTCGAAACTTCAGATGGAAAGTATTCCAATATTTACGATGAGTAAATTATAAAATAAAATCCCTGAAAATAGACTTATATCTTCAGGGATAATTTTCAGGTTAAGCTAAACCAACTCCATTACCAACCGTGTATGGAAGTTCCAGATTGAAATGACTCTAGTATTTTTGCCTCGAATTCAAGTAAGTCCGACCATTTTTTATTCACTTCTGCTTCATCATGGTATTGCCTAGCAAACTTCAAAAACATAGTATAGTGCCCCGCTTCACTTATCATTAATTTCCTGTAAAAGCGCCTTAGCTTTTCATCGCTAAGCTCTTCAGACAAGAGTCGGAAACGTTCACAACTTCTAGCTTCAATAAGTGCAGCATAAAGTAAACGATGCGCCAATTGCGTTTGTCGGCTTCCTCCTTTGGGGAAAAAAGTGATAATTTGAGCCACATAGGCATCTTTACGATCTCGTCCTAAAGTTACATTTCGTTCTTTCAAAAGATCGTGAACCATTTTAAAGTGACTCATTTCCTCCTGGACCAATCCAGTCATCGCTGTAATTAACTCGGTATACTCAGGGAAAGAAACAATCAGTGAAATAGCGGTAGATGCTGCTTTTTGCTCGCAGTAGGCATGGTCAATCAAGATGTCATCAATATTCTTTTCGGCGATATTTGCCCATCGTGGATCTGTTGGTAATTTTAGTCCTAGCATAGTTATTAGATATCTAAATCAAAAGTTTTTCTTAGTAATTGTAAATTTGGATTTTTCTCATTCAATTTTTCAAATTTCTCTCGTGGTGTATACACATATTTCTTTTCAGACTTATGATTTACAGTGATATCAAGACTAATTTGAGAATTCTTTAGTCTGTCTTTCAAAAAATTCATCAAATCACCCTGGTCTTGGAGCAAATTCAACTTCATAGACTCATTGGGCAACTGTACTTTTATCTGTTTCCCCTCCAATTTAGGCTCGTCTGTAGACATCACCGATGAGACGATTTTACTTCCTTTTTGGTTCAGAATTTCAATATAGTCTTTCCAAGCTTCCTTTAAGTCGTCCTCAGTAAAATGACCGGTGAGTTCAGCATCTTCAGGCTTATTCTTCTTAAGCTGTTCTTTTAATTTTTTCTTCTCCTGAATACTCTTTATAGATAGGCTATTCACTTTTTTTGTCCTATCCTCAAGTTTGGGAATCAGTTTTTCTGCCTTTTTCTCAATATCAACCGGCACTTCTTCTTTTTTTTCTTCTGAATTTGCTTCCGTTGATGTCTTGTCCTCGATAGCAGAAATTTCAGCTTCTACTGGCTTGGGTGTAACGTCTGGGGTTTCTGGTTGCTCTGAATGTAAATCAACAGATTTGAGATGACGATCGCCTGAAGCATCTTGGACACTCGGCTTATCATTTATCTCAATTTCAGAAACTTTGGAGTAGCGACCGGCTTGCTCTTGAACCTCTTGAGGGCTTAAGATGTGATGTTTAGTATTTTTTTTTTGAGACGAGTTAGGATCCGTTAATGAAGCCAGTTTCATCAAACATAATTCCACGTGCAAACGTTGGTTTTGACTCAACTTGTAATTAAAGTCACAGGTATTGGCTAAGTCGATACCTTCCTGAAGAAAGGAATACGATGTCGCTTGCGACTGCTCAAAGTATTTTGTTTTAGAACGCTCTCCAACTTCCAGAAGCTCTATAGTCTTTGTATTTATAGACACCATTAAATCTCTAAAGTGAGAGGCCAATCCCGCAATAAAATGTTGTCCATCAAAGCCTTTGGAAAGAATATGATTAAAATAGACTAGAACTTCAGGGATATTATTTTCCAAAAGTAAATCTGTTGTTTTAAAGAACGTGTCATAATCTAAGACATTCAAGTTTTCGGTAACAGCTTCAGTAGTAAGGTTTTTACCACTAAAACTCACAACTCTGTCGTAAGTAGAAAGGGCATCACGCATAGCTCCATCTGCTTTTTGAGCGATGATGTGAAGCGCATCCTCGTCGGCTATAACGCCTTCCTTTTCAGCAATTTTGGTTAAATGTTCTTTGATGTCCCCAACGGTGATCCGTTTAAAGTCAAAAATTTGACAACGCGATAATATGGTAGGAATAATTTTATGCTTCTCTGTTGTTGCTAAAATAAAAATAGCATGCTTTGGAGGCTCTTCCAACGTTTTCAAAAAGGCATTGAAGGCTGCTTGGGAAAGCATGTGTACCTCATCTATAATATAAACTTTATACTTTCCTGTTTGTGGCGGAATTCTAACTTGATCGGTTAGATTTCTAATGTCGTCTACAGAATTATTGGAAGCGGCATCCAATTCAAAAATATTGAAAGCAAAGTCCGTAGTTTCATTGTCTGTGGCCTCTTGATTGATTTTCTTGGCCAAAATACGAGCACAAGACGTCTTACCAACACCCCTTGGGCCAGTAAACAATAGGGCTTGAGCCAAATGATCGTTATTGATAGCATTAAGAAGTGTGTTGGTGATTGCTTTCTGACCTACAACATCTTCAAAAGTTTCGGGTCTGTATTTTCTAGCAGAGACAATGAAATGTTCCATGACACAAATATAGTTTTCTGAAATTTATACTGCAAAGCTAGTTTGAATTTAATTTGAAAATATAAACTCCTGTATTTTTAAAAGCCTTTTCAATGTTATCTTCAGCCATCTTTTCTTCCTCAGAGCTAGATTCATACTCTTCTTGCTGAGTTTCAGCTTTTGTATTTAGTTCCAGTTTGGCGTAAACAGGTAAATGATCGGATCCCACTTCAGCTAACACTTGGATTTTGTTGAGGCTTAACTCTTCGCTATGGAAAAGGCGATCCAACGGCCATCTTAAAAATTTATACTGCGCATGAAAAGTACTGTAGCGACCCCGGCCTAGCCTTGGATCCAATAATCCGCTTATTTTTCTAAATAATAATGTACTCCTAGACCAAGCGACATCCTTCAAATCACAAAAAACAATAACCAGCTCATTTAATTCTTTGACGCGTTTTGTAACCAAAAGTAACTCTGCATTTCGGTTGGTCGAGGTTTTGGCTTCAGTTGGGCTAGGCGGTTTGGGATGTAATGCGAAAATTTTGATTTTATGTTGTTTATCTATCCGGAGATAAGCCTCAATTGAGGGGATATCCTCTTTTACGAAATGATGGATTTGCACATCTTCCAATTCTAGTTTGGAATAGAGATGCATCCCATATAAATTATCTTGTGGATATTTTACAGTATAAAGATACTTTCTTCTAGTGGCTGTAATTTTTCTTGCCATTGTATATCACTTTCCAAAGTGAGTCATACATCAGTTTGATAGGTATCTATCCTACTCAGCAGTTTTTCGTAGTCTTGATTAGGCATCAAGACATTACTTGTCAGAAGGCTTAAACATATGGAGGAGTCAGTGGGAACAGTCCTGATGACCTCTTTCTTGAAAAATACAGTGTAGGGAATTATTTTTATACAATGAAAGTTAATAGCCAGTGTTACCATTACCACACCCACCCACTGCAATATAGATTCAAAACTGAAGTAGAAAAGCCCGAAAAACAAACCCAAAAGGCTTAAAACTAAAAGCTGAACTTTAGGAAAGTCAAATAATCTTACCACCCAATGCTCTATTTTGATTAGGGTTATAAATGCGAACAAACACATCAGGATTTGGTAAATAATAATGGTGGTGACCATAATTGCTATTTATCGTTTTTAGCAATAATCCATATAGCGTGAACTATCCCTGGGACAAATCCTAAAAGTGTTAATAAAATATTGAGCCAAAAGGCTCCTCGAATGCCAACGGTTAAAAATACACCTAGTGGAGGCAAAATGATCGCAAATATGATTCTAAGGATACTCATGGATTTAGGTTTTAAATTTTATTTAGTTTTGTTGAAGCACAATATAGGAATTTATTAATCTTTAATAATTATTTATTGAGTCTTCTTAACTCATAGCTAGTTATTTGAAATACTCTCTTTATGTTTAACTTTTTGGCCAATTATAAAATCATTTTAACTTATAAAGAAGATATACGTGTTTCTATTACTTGCATTTTTTGCAGTGAGTACTTTTGCTCAAGGGACAAAGCTTCTTAGAGAGCCTAGGTTATCACGTGAAAGTTTTGTTTTTGTTTATGCCAACGATTTATGGAAAGTTCTATTTTCTAGTGGTAGTGCCAGACGGTAGACAACTAACGAAGGCTATGAATCTTCGCTTCACTTTTCAGATGATGGTAAATGGATTGCGTTTAGCTCAGAATATGATGGGAATACAGACGTTTATAGTATACCTTCTGAAGGCGGAACTCCTAAACGATTGACTTATCATCATGGAGGTGATATTGTTCAAGTCTGGACTCCTTCTAATGAAATATTATTTCGAACTGGAAGAACATCACATCCTACCAAAACCTAACAATTATATTCGATTTCAACTGAAGGAAGTTTTCCAAAACTTTTGGTTGATATAAGAGTTGCTTATGGAGACGTTTCTTCCGATGGCAATTATTTGGCTCATAGTCCCATAACATCTTGGCATCCATAGTGAAGGAATTATAGAGGAGGGCAAGCCATGACAATATGGATTTTAAATTTGAAAATTCAAGAATTAACAAGGACACCTCAACTCGATAAAGAGATACATTTAGATCCTGTTTGGATTGGAGAAAAAGTTTATTACTTATCAGAAAGAGATTATGTGAGTAATACTTGGAGCTACGTTTAAAAATACTAACAATAAAAGCAAACACTTTTTACAAAAAATTTGATACTAAAAGTTTAGAGGCCTACGAAGATCAGATTGTTTTTGAGTAAGGTGTTTACCTACATACATTAGATACTAAGAATAATTTAGATCAACAATTAGAAATCGATGTTGTTAAAGATTTAAATTTCAGCAGGGAAAGATGGGAAGAGGTTTTGGATCTTCTAAATACTCAGGAATTTAAGATAAAACCTAAGCCAGAAGCTGCTGTGAGATGGAAGCGACCAAAAGGCTATGATAAGAATTAATCGGGACCTAAATAAGGCTAATCCCAAAACGCAAAAGAAGAAGCTTCTTTTGCGTTTTGGGACTTATTTTTTTTGTAGAAACTTATAATAATTTCAACATTACAAAATTGGGATTGGAATGTTGGTCACTTATTTTGAAGTTGTGATCGCCTATGATTTTAAAATTATTTTTTTTATAAAACTTAATTCCGTTCTCATTTTCTGTCCATACAAATATCCAAAAGGCTTTTTGATGATGCGTTCTAGCGATTTCTATATTGTGTTTTAGAAGCTCTTTGCCAAGACCAAGTCCGTAAAAATCTTTTAAAAGATAAAGCCTTTCAAATTTAGCTATTGGGGAGATCTCTGTAAGAGGATGAGGTTGGTCTACTATTAATTTGGAATAACCAGCCAGTTGGTTGTCAAAAACTATTTTAAAGAAGTAGATATTGGGATCATTAAAAGCTTTTAATAAAGTCTGGGTGTTGAAGTGATCATCAACATAGTTTTGAATATCAGTTTCAGTGGCACTATGTCCATGAGATTCTTTAAAGGTGTTTTGGCTTAACTCTGCGAGAGATTCAACTTCAGAGGAACTAAAAGGTTTTATGCTTATCTGCATCTTTTGATTTTTCTGCAAATAAAAGCAATAGCATCAATTTAACTTCATAATAAAAGTTGAATTATCTTTGAGCATCGGGTCAATTAAAAACAAAATCAGAATAATGACTTATCATCACCTTAGAAACGCCACTGCTGTTATCGAAACAGAAACGGAGTATATCTTAGTAGATCCTATGCTTGGCGAAGTGGGGAGTATAGAAGCATTTACTTCTAAACGCTTTCCGCCTCTTAGGAACCCTTTAGTTGCTTTACCAGATCAAGCTTTAGACGTATTAGATAAAACCACGCATGCCTTGATTACTCACCAACATGCAGACCACCTCGATGAAGCTGGAATCGATTTTTTAAAAGAAAGACAGATCCCTATAACTTGCAGTCGGTTGGATGCGGATGCTCTAAAGTCCAAAGGTTTGCATGTCGTCCAAGAATTGGAGTATAACAAACCCGTTTCTTTTTTGGGAGGAACTATCCAAGGCACTTCTGCGACTCATGGTTATGGTAAAGTAGCTGAATTAATGGGAAACGTGATGGGATTTTATATAGAATTGCCCAATGAACCTAGTCTGTATTTAAGTTCGGATACAATTTACACTCAAGACGTTAAGGACATTATATCCAAAAAAGAACCCGATGTGAGTGTGATTCCCTGTGGGTCTGCTCAACTCGATGAGCACGAACCAATTTTGATGACTATGGTGGATATTTTAAAATTTGTGGAGGATTGCAAAGGTCAAGTGATTTGTAACCATTTGGAAGCTTTAAATCATTGCCCTACTCAGCGAAAGGACCTTAAAAATAATATAACTTTGGATACCGTATGGATTCCTGAAGATGGAGCGAAAAAAGACTATAGTTAGTTTACTTAAGTTCTGTTGAAATCAAATTTAGAATAGTAACCGAATCTTCAAATAAAATAAATTCCTATGAAAACATTTTATACTTTTTTATTAACTATAGTTTTATCCTCAGTTGCTTTAGCTCAAGACATTACAGGAGACTGGCAAGGTGAGTTGAAGTTTCAAGGGAATGCCCTTGGTATCAATTTCCATATTAATACAACAGAAAACGGATTTGCTTCAACTATGGATGTTCCTTTACAAGGTGTAGAGGGGTATAAGTCGGACGCCACCACTTATATCGATTCTTTGTTAACCATCCAAATTAAGGAGTTAGGGATTCAGTATCAGGGAAAATTGGCTCTAAAGGATACCATCGTTGGTAATTTTTCTCAAAAAGGAATGTCTTTCAAACTCAATCTTAAAAGAGGAAACAATCTTCCCAATAGACCTCAGGAACCAAAGCCTCCATATGATTATGTGGTTAAAGAGGTGGGCTATAAAAGTACAAGTGATGATGTCGTTTTGGCCGGGACACTTAGCTTACCAAAAGGAGATGGCCCATTTCCTGCCGTATTGCTTTTGAGTGGCAGTGGACCTCAAGATAGAGATAGCAGTATATTTGGTCATAAGCCATTTTTGCTTTTGGCTCATGAACTTACCCAAAGCGGGTTTGCAGTTTTACGATTCGATGAGCGAGGGGTAGGAGAGTCTGGAGGACGAACGTCAGAAATGACCATGGCTACTCAAATGGGAGATGCACAAGCGGGCATCAATTATCTTTTATCGAACACTCAAATAAACAGGACTAAAATAGGCTTGTTAGGACATAGCTTGGGAGGTATACTTGCCCCAAAACTTACTATCGAAAACGATATTGACTTTTTGGTTTTACTTGCCGCTCCTGGGGTTAATGGTGATGTGATGATGCTTAAGCAGCGCAAAGACCTCCTTAAACTTAGAGGAGCGACAGATAAACAAACTGAAGGGACCAATGGAATGTTGGCTAGCCTATACTCAGAACTTAGAAAATCAAGTCTAGAAGGCGAAGCTCTCAAATCTGAATTGCAAAAAAAGCTAGCAATCAAATATGAAACCACTTTACCCGAGAAGGAGCTTAACGAGATGGTAAATTCTATTGTCGGTAATGAAGAGTTGATGGGAGTCCTTAAATCTAGTCCTGCCAATTACTTCCAAAAAGTATCTTGTCCTGTACTTGCCCTTAACGGAAGTAAAGACTTTCAAGTGTCTGCCAAAGAGAATTTAGCAGCTATTGAGAAAGTTTTAAGTGATGGCGGTAATACGGAAGTTGAAACTCATGAGCTAGAGGGTTTAAATCACCTCTTCCAAGACAGCGATACAGGAGATATTTTAGAATATCAACTTATAGAACAAACGATGTCTCCTGTGGTTTTAAGATTGATTACAGAATGGGTTTCTGAAATCGTAAAATAGTAGCTATTTAGCCAAAAAAGGCTTTTATTTTAGATGAATATATTTTATTTTAGACGAATATATTTTATTTAACTGATTATCAATTGTTTATTTAACATTAATTTTTTTTATAAAATTATACTTCACCTATTTACGTATGGTGCTTTTGATGGATTTATCCTAGGCTCAAAATTCTCGTGAAACGGAAGAAGGATTGTTTCAATACACCCCACAACTATACATAGAAGCTTTAAATGATGATTTTAATAAAAATGACTTAATTGATTTTACCACTCTTAAAGAAAATCTTGCAGTTATAGAGTTGTAAATTAAAAAAGCTTAAACCATTGTGGAGACCAAAGAGTTTAAAGACTTTAACCATCTTTTCCAAGAAAGTGAAACCGGGGATAGTAGAGAGTATAGAACAGACAATGTTTCCACAAGTTTTAGAGGACATTAAAAGCTAGTTGAAAAAAATATTATAAATAAGACCAAATTATATTTATAATGCCGAATGAATAAATTGAATTATACTACGACGTAGCTCAGCACAGGTTCTTTGATTGATTGAAGTTGAAAATAATTAGCATAGCCTTAGTCACGGTAATTATTTTTGATAAAAAGCAGGTAAAAAAAGCATGTGCCGAATTCGTTTCGGTAAAACGATTTATAGCGACATTATAGGTTTAAATTGGTATTAAACCTATGGTAAAATCAAAACGGAATATACAAGGCTTGTCAACGCCGGTGATCGGCAAATGAATCGGTTTGCAAATCAAGGAGGGTTTGTGACACACATTATTTTTAAGTCACTATAACTATTGAAGTAAAGAAGATGCTAGATTTAGTTGTTTTACATCATATTTTTCATGTTTATTTTAGATTAAAACATTGAATTCAAAGTAATACCTCTATTTTAAACTAGAAAAACCATTATTATACAAATTTTTTAAAAACTTAAATTAAAGAAAATCAATCACTTAGATCTTTAAAATTATTCAATTGCAAATATTTTACCTTGATACTTCTTAAATATGTAAAATAAACATATTTTTATAAAGATTTACTTAAAAAAACAATCAATGTATCATAATCTAAAAATAGCAGGAAGTTCTTTACTTCTAATTTGTTTGATGTTTTCATGTTCTGTGAATACAGAAAAGCATGAAATCACAACACCCGTTCTCGATCTAAAAGCTGTAGGTCCTCTTTTTGAAGGGTCAAATACAGCAACGGCGACTTGGGAATTCTCTTTAGAAGATTTATTCCCGAACCTAGAAGAGAATATTAAAATTGAAAAAGCAAAAGTAAAGTCAATTCAAATTCAGACTCGTGAGGGAATGGATTTTCCAAAGATTGGAAAAATGGTAATTGAAATGAAATCTAAGTATACAGATATGACCAAGATTGGTCTTTTAGACGATAATATCCAACCCGATAAAAAATACACTTTTCAAGTGGCAGATGAGCAAGAGGATTTGCAAACAGCAATCTCAGACGAGCGTATCACTTTTGTTGGAGATTTTGACATGCTAGAAGATGAATATTACGAAGATGTTATCTTCGATTTACAAGTGACTTTAGAAATTGAAACCAGAAATTAATTTAAAACTGAAACTATGAAGACTAAGCTTTTTTTGATCACATTTTGTTTACTAGGATACTTTAGTTTTGCTCAAGAAGCAGGCGATATTGTTGGAGTATGGGAGCCAGGACACGGTAAGGCAAAGGTAAAGATCGATAAGATTGATGATAAATTTTACGGAAAAATTGTTTGGCTAAAAGAGCCTAACGATCCAGCTACTGGAGAACCTAAAGTAGATAAAAACAATCCAGATGAAAGTATGCAAAATGCACCTTTGCGGGGCTTTCGTATTTTAAAAGACTTTCAATATCAAGGCGAAGGAATATGGGAAGAAGGTACTATTTATGATCCAGAAAATGGAACAAGTTATAGTTGTATAATTACTATGAAAGATGAAAACACCTTGGATATAAGAGGTTATGTGGGCGTAAAAACCTTTGGTAGAACAGACACTTGGAGAAGACTTACTAGAAAAAAATAACAATACATTTAAGTATTAAGTTGTTGAGGTCATGACCTTTTCGACGTATTTACTTATTAATCATAAACTTATGAATCACAATTACAAAATTTTTGCACTACTAGTACTTTTTGTGTTTGGTATGAATACAATTCAAGCTCAAGATGATGAAGAAGATTATAGTGAGTATGATGATTTTGAATTGGAAGATGACACTCCGGTAAAACGTTATGCTAGTCCTAAAATTTCTGGAATGAGTCCCCAGAAATTTATTGGGGTGAGTTTTGACGCTCAAATGCCTTACGACTATGAGTTTTCAAATGTCACCTTTCCTCAATCTCTTGACAATGGTTTTGATGTCGATGAGGAAAATCCAGGTATTAACGAAACTGGACGAGCTAGTTTCACTGGCGGTTTCAGATTTAACACCAACATTCCTATCATTTCCAAAAGTAGTTTTGTTTGGCAATCGGGAATTAATTTTATGGATACCCGTTATAACATCAGAGAAAATTTGAACTCTCCTCGGTCTCCAATACGTCTTCCAGATGGAACCGAAGCAAGAAGTTTAGGTCGAATTCTAAACGAGGATGGTCTTCGAAATATCAACTGGACCAATACCTTTTTTTTCCCAATGAATGAGACAGAATTTATAGTGTTTCAAACTCAGATGGATTTGAGCGGTAATTATGGCTTGGATGAATTTCAATCTTTGAGCACCATTAGATATAGTGCAGCTGCCATCTATGGAAGACGGGTGAACGATTATTTCCGTTGGGGGGTAGGTGTATCTAGAACATATAGAGTCGGAAATCTTAATTATGTGCCTGTTATCATGTTTGATTGGACTTCTGAAAATAAAAAATGGGGAACAGAGATCTTATTTCCTGCCAGGGCTTATTTGCGTTATAACATCAACCAAAACTCACTCCTTCTTGCAGGATTTGATCTAGAGGGTCAAAGTTACCGTATAGATGATTATTCCGTTAATGGCAATTCTTATGAAATACGAAGAGGAGAAGTTAGACCTAAATTGGAATTTCAAACTAAAATTTCAGGATACATCTGGGCAAGTGTTCAAGCTGGACTCAGATATGATTGGTCTTATGATGCTGATGAATTAGACGGTGATGCAGATTTTTTTAGAGGATTTTTTGGCGATCAGGATTTTGGAATGGTAAATAGTTTTGAAAATCCTTTTTTCTTTAATGTAGGGCTTAATTTTGTAAGTCCATAACGTGTAACAGTGCGACTTCAATAGCATCCTTAGAGTAGATGTTTAGACCATAATTGTATTGGTTCACTTAACCATTAGAACTCTTATTTTTCTAAATTAAGAGTTCAAACCTAATTCTAAAACTGATGAAACGTATACTTTCTTTATGTGTCATTTTTTTAAGTCTGTTTATTTCAACGGCTCAAACAATGGAAGGAGCCTGGAAGCTGACTTATCTAGACGGGGAGGCAGTGAGTAATAGAGAAGTCATAAAGATTGTTCAGGATGGTTATTTTGCTTTAGGGGCTAGGGATGTAGTGGACAATTCATTTCTAGGAGCCGCCGGAGGTGAGTTTCGCATAGATAATAAAAAACTTATTGAAATTAGAGACTTTGATACTTATGATGATTCTAAGATTGGGATAGAGCACCAGTATTTAATGACTTGGGTTAATGAGAGTAGCATTCAACTTTCAAATGCAACCTCGCAGAAAGTTTGGGAACGGGTCTCTACAAATAATGAGGATTTAGGTGGCAATTGGGTCATTACAGGTCGACAACGCGATGGAGAGATGAGGACAATGGAATCATCAAAGGGATAATTTCAAAGGAGAACTTATTTATGAAATATAGTCACCTTACCAAGAGGCATATCAAAAATAAGTGTGATTTTAGAAATGGCATTATTTCAGTTCTTAAATCAAATTTCATCAATTTCAAACATCTACAGACCAACTATAGACTAATGAAGCGTCTCCACTAAAGTCTTTCTGTCTATCTATTTCATAAATGTTTTCAAATTCATCCCCAAAGCGCTCAAAAGCACTTAAAAATCCAAAGTCTCGATCTGGAATCTTAGAGAGGATTTTTCCAACCATTGGGATTGCTTTTTTTGCTATGACTAACCATGGTACTTTTGCGGTACCCATAATATCAGTGACTATTCCAAAGGCATCTCCACCTATGCCAGTTTCAATACTTTGTAAAATTTCCCCCATGTTTCTTGTGGATCTTCTGGTGTGACGTAGATGGATGTGAACATTTAATTCTTTATATTCAGGAAGCTCTCTGCTCAAGACAAATAGACCTTCCGAACCTGTTTGGTCCGTATCGAATTGAAAAGAATTATCATGTCTTTTACTCAATTTGAAAGGCTCTAGAGGCAGAGTGGTCAAAATCATTTTGTCTTTATCTGAGGGATGTTCAGCAACAATTATAAAGTAAAGTCTCCATCTTTTTTTGGGTCTGTAAATTTGGACTTCATCTATTTCTAACCTGACTCTTAACATGATTGGGATATTTTAGAAGTTATTTATAAATTTAGACATTTTTTCTCAAAAGTCTACGTATTATTTTCAAGTTATAAAAGCAATCGGCCAATTTGATTTTACTCTCTTTAGTTGTTCAATTTCAAAATCCGAAACCCATATTGATCAACGACGACAAATGTAATAGCTCCTATAATCAAATCAGGTTTATTGGAGCTGATGACACTTCCCAAAACTCCTGCTGTTATTTAAGTTGATGATCATATCGTTTGATGTAAAAATCATATTCGCTTTCAGGTGTACCTCTGCTTTGCTCGTTGACATTTGCAAAAGGAAAAAACAAAATTCGTTTACTATAAGCGAAAGAATCGAGACGACAATCATTGATGAAAAGCAGAAGACCAACTTTCGATTTAGAATGTTAAAGACTTAGTTTACACTACTTAACATGACATCCTATTTCGTTCAAATTATATTTTCCTTCGATTGGCAAAAATCCATTTTGGTCATTAAAAAAACGTCTTTTTCATACCTTACCTATGTCACTTATCCTCTTATGGATTGCAGTAATCGCAATACATAGGGTCTTCCGTTCTTTTTTTATGTGGATACATGTCTTCTTTTGTAAAATTGCATTTCTGGCAGCTATATATAAAACTTAGTGTCGAGTTGGTAGGCAATCCACACCAGCTGCATTTTAATCCTTTCTTAACTTCCGATATTCCAAAACCAGGAATAGTACATCGAGGGCAACAGGAATTGACTTTAGCAATCAAATTTCTGGTTGCATCTTCAATGACAGCCATTCGGCTTGGGTTGAACATCGCTCTCATATCCGTTTCTGCATAAACAGAATCTAATGTGTTCATTAGTTCTTTAAAGGTTTTCTTCAATTGACTTACATCTGTTATACCTTTTATTATAGTACTATTGTCCGTTTTTGACTTTCGAAGTATGAGGCCGTGCGATGGGAATTTTACCAATTCTGCAAAGTCCAACAGATCTGTCTCCGTTTTAATTTCCTGACCATTAAAATTGGTTTCCACACTCAATTCTCTGGCTATAATTTCCAAGTTGTTTTTCTTATCAATAAAAATCAAAAACTCATCATCTGCACTTGCAAAAAATAGGGAAGGATGAGCACCAAAGGACCCTTCACTAGCCACACCCAACTCACAATTGCTTAGTTCCATTGCCTTTAAGCATTTTAGCCTTGCAGTAGCTATGGGGTCTTGTTTTCTTTCTACCTCGCCAGAAAAAGTTCCCCACCTATCTGTATCGAAACCCTCCTTTATAAAGCATGACACTCCTAGAGCCTCCTCTAAAAGAGGTGCAATCACTCTTTCCTTTTCGTGTTTTGTGGCTATGACTAAACGTCTATTTTTAAATAAAGCAGTACCCATGAAGTAAGTAATAATTATTTTATGGCTCTCTCTAATCTATCATTAATAGATTTACCTAGACCAACATCTGGAAATCTTTCAGCTACGATTATATCTAAATTTAAGCTATCTAGTTTATGCAACGTACTGTATAGCTTGGAAGCAGCTTCCTTTAAATCTCCAGATTTTGATAAGATTTCTATATGTTCAAAACGCGTGGTTTTCAACTTTCCTTGGAATCTTAGGACACCAATTCTTTTGCTTTCGTTATTTTCAATAAATTCATCAACATCGTCCAAAAGGTACATCTTTGTTCTGGGGGCGTAGTGTTTTGCTAACATTCCAGGGGCATTGGGTGTTGTTTCACTTGTGTTTCTTATCTGAATTTTTCCGATTATTTTTTCAATGTCTTCAATGGAAATAGCTCCTAGTCTGTAGAGTATAACTTCGTTATTTTCGAAGCCAATAATGGTAGATTCTATTCCGTTTTTGCATTCACCACCTTCAAGCACCATAGGTAGGGTGTTTTCAAAATACGCTTTAACGTGATCAGAACTTGTGGGACTAATTCTGTTGAAGGGATTTGCGCTTGGAGCTGCAAGTGGAAAAGATAGTTGTTTTAACAAACTTAAAGTAACGGGGTGATTTGGAATTCTAACGCCAACGGTATCTTTACCCCCAGTAACTATCTCAGGTATGTTTAATCTTTTAGGCAAAATGAGCGTTAAAGAACCAGGCCAAAAGGCTTCAGCAAGCCTTTGAGCCTTTATCGGAAATTCACGTGCTACTTTTTCTAGTTGGTCGATAGAAGGTATATGAACAATTAATGGATTAAATAAAGGTCTTTGTTTGACCTCAAATATTTTTCGAATTGCTTTTTCGCTATAGATATTTCCCGCCAATCCATAAACAGTTTCGGTAGGTATTGCTACGACCTCTTCTTTGTTTAAGAGTTCAATTGCTTTTGAAATATCACTTGAAATTTGGGTCATTTTTGTTTCTCTTTAGTATTGAAATCTATGGGCATCCCAAATATACCTTCCTTAAAAATGCCATGGTTATAAATCAAATTTCCATTTACAAAAGTGCGTTCAATTTTTGTTTGAAATGCTGTTCCTTCCAACGGAGACCAACCGCATTTGTAAAGCAGGTTGTCTTTGGTCACTGTCCATTGGTTGTTTAAATCCACTAAAGTTAAGTCTGCGAAATAGCCTTCTCGGATAAATCCCCTGTTGGTCATACTGTATAAAATAGCAGGATTATGGCACATTTTTTCGACAATTTTCTCTAATGAAATGAGGCCTTGTTTATAAAACTCCAACATACAATTGAGCGTATGCTGAACCATAGGCGCACCCGACATAGACTGAAAATAGGGTTGTTGTTTTTCCTCCAACGTGTGCGGAGCGTGATCTGTGGTTATAAGATCTATTCTATCATCAAGTAGTGCCTTTAATAAGCCTTCTTTGTCTTTTTGTGTTTTTATGGCTGGATTCCATTTAATAAGCATTCCTAATCGCTCATAGTCAACGTCAGAAAACCAGAGGTGATGTACAGAAACTTCAGTTGTTATTTTTTTCTCTTTCAGTGGGATATCGTTACGGAATAAGTGAGTTTCTGTTTCCGTAGTTAAATGCAAAATATGCAATCTGGCGTTGTGTTTTTTTGCTAAATCTATGGCGCGTTTTGTAGCTTCATAGCAGCCTTCAGTGCTCCTAATGACAGGATGAAATTTTGCAGGTATATCATCGCCATATTTCTCTTTAAAGGCCTGTTCGTTTTTTTCTACAATTTCTTCCTTTTCGGAATGAATGGCGATAATGGACTTGCAGTTGGCAAATAGTTTTTCCATTATTTGTGGATTATCGGCCAGTAGATTTCCTTTTTTGGTAAAATACAAGCCGTCATCAGAAACACCAATAAATTGGGTTGTGTCCATTTTTATGACCTCATCTATATTATCTCCATTTACACCAAGGAAAAAGGAGTAGTTAGCTAAAGATTTTTTGGAAGCAATATCAAATTTTTCTGTTAAGCTTTCAACTGTCAAGATATTTGGGACTGTATTTGGCATATCTATAAAAGAAGTCACTCCACCTGCTATAGCTGCTTTACTTTCGGTGTAAAAGTCACCCTTATGGGTTAGGCCTGGGTCTCGAAAATGAACTTGAGCGTCTATAATTCCTGGGAAGAGGTGTTTGCCAGTGCCGTCAATTAGGTTGTGGTTTGGTTTAACCTCAATTTTTCCAATTTGCTGTATAAGACCCTCTGTAATGAGTATATCTGCAACCCGTATTTTCCCTTCATTCACGAGAGTCACATTTTTAATTAAAGTGCTTTCATTCATTTTCTTTGTCTAAGAGTTAGAGTGTTTTTTTTGTGTTTAGCTAAGTCGTTTTTTACATTTGCTCCTCAGTTATAAGTGGATCTTTTTTAAAAAGCAAACCAAGAAGCGGATCATGTTATATTTTATATTTAAAACTCCTATACATATGCGAGACCTTTTTTCAATAAAATGGTAAAGAAAACCACTATAAAAAAACCAAAAGCCATAAGATTATTTGACATCTCAAAGTCATACTTATAAAGTGTAAAAATATGAAAAATTAAAAATAGGCTGAAGCCCGCATTCAAAAATTAAAAACTTTAAATTAGTTTGTATCCAAAAAGGTTTTATACACTATTTGATGCTTGGTAATTTTATAGTCATGTTTGAACACCTACTAAAATAAACTTACTAGACAATACTTCCCCCACAATTACCCTAACTTTACTACCAAACAAAAAAACTGCTTGAAAGAAAAACTCAAACAACTAGAATTATTTTTAAAAAGTACCAATTTTGATAGGGGTATTCGGCTTGGGGTTGGGATAGCTGTGCCTTTTGGTGTCATGTACTTTTTAGGATATTTTGAATTTGCAATATCTGTTGTTGTAGGTGCTTTTTTAAATGCACCAGGAGACATTCCTGGAAGTAATAAACGCAAAGTTAATGCTGTCTTGATAAGTATTGGGCTAACAATGTTTATTACTAGCATCACCCTATTTTTAAAACCTTTCTTACCTTTTTTGCTGGTGGCCATTACAGTTATTTCGTTTGTAGTTTCACTCATTTCAGTGTATGGTTTTAGAGCATCTTTAGTTTCCTTTTCTGGCTTGCTAGCCATGGTCATCGCTTTTGCTACCCAAAAAGAAACAGCACATGAAATTTTTGTTCATGTCGCCTTAATGGGAGTGGGTGGTCTTTGGTATTTGACCCTATCTTTTATCTTTCAAAAGATTTTTCCCCAAAAAGATCAGAATCAACTCTTGTCAGATACGCTCCATCTTATAGGGGATTACCTAAAATTAAGAGCAAAACTATTAACTAAGAAAAACAAGCGCGACGGACGCCTTAAAGAAACCTTCGTCCTTCAACATCAAATCAACGATAAGCACGAGACACTTCGAGAAACACTGCTTACGGCACGTAAACGATCTGGGCGTTCGCGTTATGAAGAAAAGCAACTATTGATTTTCCTTTCCTCAATCAAGATTTTCGAATTGATAGAAGCTAAACATTTGGATTATAAAACGATCGATGGAATTTTTGGTGAGCGTAAAGAATTTCTAAAAGCTTCCAGAACCCTTAATAAAATCATGGGTAACCATCTCATACGCTTGTCAGAATTATTGATTCAAAATGATGAATTACCAGATAAAGAACTTTTATTAAATGCGCTTTCAGATGCTGATGATTCCATTTCAAATTATATCGATGCCGTGAAATTACCTCAAGCGCGAGAGGGGGCTTTAATATTGAAAAATCTATACGATTACCAAGAACAACTGCTTCAGGAGATCAAAGCTATTAGACGGGTGATGGCAAATGTTCAAGAAGCCTCCAAAGTCTCCTTAAAAAGGCAAGATTCGAGTCAGTTTTTAACACTCCAAGAATACAGACTAAATGTCCTTGTTCAAAACTTGAGTTTGGATTCCACCATGTTTAGACATTCATTACGCCTTAGCATTGCTATTGTCCTGGCCTATCTGTTAGGTTTTCTTTTGGATATTCAAAACACCTATTGGATTTTGCTTACCATCATTGTTATTATGCGGCCCAGCTATGGTTTAACCAAAGAACGCTCAAAAGATCGTATCATTGGAACACTCATAGGCGCTGTAGTGGCTGTTGGTATTGTGCTTATTACTCAAAATGTAGTGGTCTATTCGGTATTAGCATTAGTATCGTTGATTTTTGCATTTGCATTAATTCAGCAAAATTATAAGTCTGCTGCTGCATTAATCACCATCAGTATTGTCTTTGTGTATTCCTTAATAAATCCCGATGCCTTCGAGGTGATTCAATATCGAGTCCTCGACACCATCATTGGAGCCTCTATTGCTGTTGTTGCAAACTACACCATATTTCCTAGTTGGGAAGCAAACAATCTAAAACAGGTGCTTTTGAATGCTTTAGAAATGAATAAAAAATACCTCTTAGCAACACAAGAATTGTATCAAGATCCCTCAAAAAACAAACTCTCTTATAATCTGGCGAGGAAAGACGCCTTTCTGGCGATTAGTAATTTAAATGCAGCCTTCCAAAGATTGACGCAGGATCCAAAATCGAAACAAAATGAATTCCAATTAATTTATGAAATGGTGACCCTTAACCAGACTATGATTTCTGCCATTGCGTCCATCGGTAATTTTATGATCACTCATAAAACCACTCCTGCTTCAGTAGAGTTTAATCAACTTATCCATAAAATAGCCAACACCCTACAGACGGCTTGTGATAGCTTGGACCATACTCAGTTAAAGAAAAAAACCTCTGAAGAAACAGGGGAAGATTATCAGGAGAAGTTGTTGGGCAAATACCAACATTTATCTAGAAAGCGAGATGAAAACATCAGTCAAGGCCATACTGAATTAGATACAGAAACGCTTCATGCTCTCCAGGAAGCCTATTTGATATCTAATCACATGGGCTGGTTAAAATCACTTTCAGAAAACTTAGAAAAGGCAACTGAACGCTATCGGCATTCTATCATCGACAAACAGTCGTGAAGCGATTTATGACTTGGATATATAGTTATTCTTATCCTACAATAAAAGCCTTTCAAAGGTTTGAATTAAAAGCACTTTATAATATTATTGATTTTTATTGAGCTAGCCTTAAATTGAAAAATATTGATACAGGTTCTACATATAAGAACTTTTTGCATTTTACCAGCTGTATAAATAAAACGAATAATTGTAAAGAGCATACTTCGGGAATATTGGAAAAACCACTCTGATTCAGAACAGTAGTTGAAGACTTGGTATGATACGGCTAAAGGTGCAAAATGGTTTTCACCAAATGATGTAAAACAGACTTACATCAATGCAAGTATTCTAAAAAATGGTCGAGTAGTTTTCAATAAAAAAGAAATTTTTATCGACTGATTGTCAAATTCAGTAATGAAAAACAAGGGGCATTCATCGGTTTTATTGTTCCTCACGCCGAACCTGCACATCAGGCAGGCGGGTATGACAAAATAGAGGCGGAAACGATTTAAAAATAATATTATGAAATTAAAGCCAATTAAATCCGAAAAAGATTACCGAAACGCACTTGAGCGATTGGAAGCGATTTTCGATTCTCAAATTGACACAAAAGAAAGGGACGAGGCGGAAATACTTTCATTACTCATTGAGAACTACGTAAACGTACATTATCCCATTGAAGCCCCAGATCCCATTGAAGCCATAAAAATTCGAATGGAAGAATAGAAAATGCGCCAAAAGGATTTGATTGGAATAATCGGTGGGAAAAGCCGAGTATCAGAAATTCTAAATCGAAAGAAAAAATTGACCGTCGATATGAAAGAGGATTAGAGAAAATACTTCAAATTTCAGCTTCTGTTTTAGTCAATAATTATCATCTTTCGAAGAAATAATAAAATATAATATATAATGTAAGGCTTAGTCTACAGATACATTTCAAAACCCGAAGGCTTTCCTCGAATCAATTCTTATTTGAAAAGGTTCATTCTGTTTCATACCTCTATCTCACATTTAAATGATAAAAATATATCCTCATAGGTTGATGTAGAAACGTGAATTATTGTGCTTATATAATGAATTAGCTTTGATTTAAAAAAAAAATATGAAATTAATAATTAGTTTATAATTAATTATTATGACTTCGTCTCAACAACAATTTGATTCTAAAGCTCAATATGTGAACCTTGCTAATTCGATTATTGAGGATTCAGATTCCAATCAAATTAAGTTGATGATTGAAAAGTTTGATAGCTATGAAGACAACCCTAGTAATGTATTATCAGATGGATTGCATTATTTTGACCCAATTAATCCAAAATTTCAAAATTCCAGAGGTTCGATGGATGCTTTAAAGAAATCATTCTACTTTTAGATCATTTTAAAATGTTACTGCTATAGAAGTTCAATTATCTATTTTATTGGGTATTTTTATATATTATTTAATACTAATGCATCATCCTATAAGTAAAAAATCATGAAGACTAAAAAGTATTCTAACCTGTATAGACTAGTTCACTGGGCAATTTCTATTGCATTTTTGCTTTTGTTAATTACGATTTTCCTTAGGTTAACCTGGTTGAATAAGTATAGTGTCGCTGCTATTATTGAAACTTACCTTAGTGATACAGACTTTACACTTACTCAAGACCAACTTATTTCTCTAGCTAAGAAAATAAGACAACCTATGTGGGACTGGCATATATATTTGGGATATGTCTTGACCGGTTTATTCAGTATTCGTTTTATTCTTCCTCTTTTTGGAAAAATGAAATTTCAAAATCCTTTTGCGAATAACCTATCCATCAAAGAGAAATTTCAGAAATGGACCTATATCTTTTTTTACATCTGTGTAGTTGTTTCATTAGTCACTGGGCTGATTATAGAATTTGGTCCCAAAGCATTCAAAAAGTCAATGGAAGAGATTCATGAGCTTGGTGTTTATTACTTAGTTGGCTTTATCGTTCTCCATTGGTCGGGTGTCCTGATAGCAGAATTTACAGACCAAAAAGGAATTGTTTCTAGGATCGTAAGTGGCTCCAAAAAGGAAAAATAAGTTGTAATTCGTCCTTTTAATGGTTCTCATGAGCTTTAAAGCCTAACCTAAAACTCTGCAAAATTTATTTCAAATTTGAACCCCATAAAATGAATTGAAACTTAACAACTCTTCCTGGATCAGTTCTTCTTTTTTAACCCTTAGGCGCTTATGTTTACTAAAGGTTTTATCATGCATATATTATATCATCTTTGGTTATCAGAAATTCAGAACTATTCAAAGCATTTATAATGTCCAAAATCAATATACTTCAGTTGGAAATAGGCGTCATGAAACATAGTCGCAACGATTAGTTATTCTACTAGCCTTTTAGCTGGCAGGTTTGCTGAGTATGTGTTAGATTAGACGTTTTAACGCTGAATTCAATTTACGAAGGCGTTAAGTGAAATTGAATATTATTCTAAGTGAAACACTCTAAATTAATACTTCCAGTAATTGTTTTCTCACAGTTTTGCTGCACCTCGCTTTGGTTTGCCGGGAATGGTGTGATAAACTATCTTGTTATCAATTTTGATCTTGGTGTGAGTGCTTTGGGGCACTTAACCTCAGCCGTACAGTTTGGATTTATCATTGGAACTTTGATATTCGCTATTTTTACAATTGCGGATCGCTTTTCACCTTCAAAAGTTTTTTTTGTCAGTGCTTTAGTAGGATCACTCTTCAACTTAGGAGTCATATGGGAGGCAAACCATTTATTGAGCTTACTTTCACTTCGTTTCTTTACAGGCTTTTTTCTCGCGGGTATCTATCCAGTTGGGATGAAAATTGCCGCGGATTATTATGAAAAAGGACTCGGCAAGTCGCTGGGATTTTTAGTTGGCGCCTTGGTGTTGGGTACAGCACTTCCTCATTTGTTAAACGAAATGACCCTTGTATATTCTTGGAAATCGGTATTGATAACAACCTCATCTCTTGGGGTTTTAGGGGGCTTGTTAATGCTTATACTGGTGCCAGATGGTCCATTCAGAAAACAAAGCAAGCAAACAGATCTTTCAGCATTTTTTAGCGTATTTCGCAATCTAAAATTTCGGTCTGTGGCTTTTGGATATTTTGGACACATGTGGGAGTTATATGCTTTTTGGGCTTTTGTACCCATCATACTAAAAAAATATAGCATAGAACATCCACAAGTCTTATTCAATATTCCACTACTATCATTTCTAATCATTGGAGTAGGAGCGATGGGCTGTCTATTTGGCGGCTATATCTCACAAGTTCTAGGAACCAAACGAACAGCCTTTATGGCTCTTCTATTATCCTGTGGATGTTGTCTTATTTTTCCATGGGTATTTACTAGTGAATTTGAAAGCTTGTTTCTTGGATTTCTTATGTTTTGGGGAATAGTAGTCATTGCAGATTCACCGCTTTTATCAACACTTGTTGCCCAGAATGCACCAGCAGAGATGAAAGGCACTGCACTTACTATCGTTAATTGTATAGGGTATTCCATTACCATAATTAGCATTCAAATAATGACTATGATGATAAAGTTCACCGATTCAAATAGCATTTATGTCATTTTAGCTCTAGGCCCTATTTTAGGGTTGATTGCCTTAAGACGCAAAACTGTACTTGTCCTTTCCAACAACATTTAAATCGCACCAAACCTACTATACCAAAATAAACCTATGATATTGTAATAAATCGTTTTACCGAAACGAATTCGGCAGAGGCTTTTTTTCGTCTGCTTTTTATTATAAATAATTACCATAACTAAGGCTATGCTAATTATTTTTAACTTTAATCCATCAAAAACTTTTGCTGAGCTGCGTCGTCGTATAATTCAATTTTATTTATACGTCTTTATAAATTTACTCAGGTATAAAAATGTTTGGATAGAAAAGAAGCTAGGAGAAGAGAAAAGTATTGGAAAGGAGGAAGTGGCAAAAGAAAATTGAAATTGCTAAAGTCAAAATTCATGTAAGTGGTTCTACCTGCCTTCCAAGGCACGTAAGCTTGTTCTCGCTCAGGTACA